>Ga0210408_10000017_pt1 | contig 247997 bp, 252 predicted proteins | sample IncBWH4MmetaG_FD_155471 | JGI IMG/M metagenome (GOLD analysis project Ga0210408, IMG submission 155471) | Forest soil microbial communities from Barre Woods Harvard Forest LTER site, Petersham, Massachusetts, United States - Inc-BW-H-4-M | ecosystem: Environmental > Terrestrial > Soil >...
CTCCGGCTGCCATCTCAACTCCTGGGCCGAGTGGTTCGATCTCGACAAGCAGTTCGAATACATGGCGAGCCTTGGCCACCAGGTCGACGTGGTCTGCTCCATAGGCCCGTTCTCGGTGTCGTTCTCCGACATGCCGCTCGACGAGGGCCGCGACTACGCCATCATGTGGAACGAGGAGATGGCCGGCGCGCAGAAGAAATATCCCGGCCGGCTGTGGGCGAGCGCCGCGGTGCCGCTGCAGGACACCCGCGCGGCGATCGAAGTGGTCGACGACGCGGTGAACCGCTTAGGGCTTATGGGCGTCAATCTGCCCGGCAGCGTCGGCGTCGACGCGCGCATCGACGCCGAGCGGCTGGAGCCGTTCTATGCCCATGTCGAGAAACTCGGCCTGCCGCTGTTCCTGCATCCGACCGACGTGATCTTCCAGGACATGCTCGACGGCTATGACGGCGCGCTGCATTTGAGCCTTGGCCGGGTCATCGAGGTGTCCGTCGCCGCCATGCGCATGATCCTGTCCGGCATGATGGAGCGGCATCCGAACCTGAAGATCGTGATGTCGCATACCGGCGGCTCGCTGCCCTACCAGGCCGGCCGCATGGACAAGAATTCGAAAGCGGCGAAATTGCCGCGGCCGGTGCAGGACTACATGAAGCGCATGTATACCGACACCGTGTCGCCGCACTCCGCCGGCATCAAATTCGCCATCGACTATTACGGCATCGACCACGTCATGTACGGCACCGATTATCCGTGCTGGGATCCGGCGCCATGCCTGAAACTGATCGACGACATCAAGCTTAGCGATGCCGACAAGCAGAAATTGTTCTACGACAACGCGCGGCGCATTCTCAATTTGCGCGATCCGGCGCCGGCGAAGGAACAAAAGCGCGAGCCGGCGTTGGTGTAACCCCAGCCTACGTTTCCCGGGCGCAGCGCAGCACCATTAGCGCGTTTACGCGCGTCTTGCGCGCGCTATGGTGGGTGCGCTGCAGACCCGGGATCGTAACAAACTCCGAGACTGCGACGGTCCCGGATCAGCGGCGCACCACTTCGTGCTGCACCGCATCCGGGAAAAGCAGGCTGAGTATGAAGCTTATTGCTTCGGCGCAAAGCGCTCGTCGATGCTTTCCCATTTGTCGTAGCCGACGAGCTTCTTGTAGTCCTCGAAATCCATGCCGTCGTTGCGGTGGGCGAATTTGCCCGACTTCATGTCGAGGAGCACCGCCTCGATGGCCTTGGCGGCGTGCATGATGGTATCGAGGCCGAGCACGGCGCAGTTGAAGCCCAGCTGGCCGAGCTCCTCCATCGACAGGATCGGGGTGTGGCCGCCCATCAGCGGATTGCAGATTTGCGGCACGTCGAAGGCTTTGCCGATGCGCTCCAATTCGGCAATGCTGCGCGGCGCCTCGATGAAAATGCCGTCGGCGCCGGCGCGGATATAACGCTCGGCGCGGCGCATCGCCTCGTCGAGATCGTAGACCGCGCGCGCGTCGGTGCGGCCGAGGATCCAGGTTTCCGGATTGATGCGCTCGGAGGCGGCCGCCTTGATCTTGGCTTCGGCAAGCTCGATCGGCACGACCTTCTTGCCGACCATGTGGCCGCAGCGCTTCGGCCATTGCTGGTCCTCGATCAGGATGGCGCTGACCCCCATGCGTTCGTAGGTCTGCACCGTGTGCACCACGTTCTTGACGTCGCCATAGCCGTCGTCGCCGTCGACGAAGACCGGCAGGTCGCAGGCTGACATAATGTCGCGCACCGCAGCCGAGATTTCGCCAAAGCCCTTTAGGCCCACGTCGGGCACGCCGTAGCGCGCGCCGACCGCGGGAAAGCCGCCGATGAAATAGGTCTCGAAGCCGATTTTCTGGATCAGCCGGGCGCTGAGCGCATCATGGGCGCCGGGCACGACCAGGAAGCGCTTGTCCCTGACGGCCTGGTTGATGATCTGGCGGAAACTCGTCGACATTGCGCGGGCCTTGGGTTTTTGGGAACGGCAAATCCATACATGCCATGTGCTTTGCGATCAACTCGCGGGGTTACATCGCTTCGGCACGCGGTTATGATTTTGCCAAAGAAGCGGCACGGCCGGGGAGGGACGACGACCATGACTGAACAATCCAAATCGCCCGTCGTGCATTTCGTCGGCAGCATTCCGTTGCCCGATTCCGAGACCGTGTTCCGCACGCTCGCCGGCGCGGTCGGCGGTCACGTCGTGCGCCTGCCCGACGGCGAGACCGGCATCCGCAAGACCTGGATTCGTTTCCTGCAAGAGGTGCTCGCCGAAAATCCGGCGATCGAATTGGCGAGCGACGTGCCGCCGTTCAAGTTCGTGCAGTGGGACGGCAAGGTCATTCGCGAAATCCCGCGGCTGCGCATCAAGCCCGGGCGTACGCCCGACCGCAAAGATTTCAAGACCGGCTATGCCGCCATGGCGATTCAGTCGTTCGTCGTGTTCGACCGCCTGCAAAAGGCCGACGTCATTCCGCCGGGCGTCAAATTCCAGATCAGCATCCCGACCCCGATCGCGCCGACCTACAACAATATGGTGCCGGCCGACCGGCCGAAATTGCTGCCGGCGCTCACCCAGCATTTCGTCGGCGAGGTCCATGCCATCGCGGCTGCGCTGCCCAACGACCGCATCGCGGTGCAGTGGGACGTCTGCCAGGAGGTGCTGGCCTGGGAGGGCTATTACGAGCCGGGCCCGGTCGATTTCCGCAAAGAGACTATCGACGTGCTCGGCCAGGTCGGCGACGCGGTGCCGAGCAAGATCGAGCTCGGCTATCACCTGTGCTACGGCAGCCCGGCCGACGAGCACATGGTGCAGCCGAAGGATTCAGGCATCATGACCGAGATCGTCAACGCCATCGTGGCGCGGGTGAAGCGGCCAATCGATTTCTTCCATTTACCGGTGCCGAAGGGCCGCACCGACGACGCCTATTTCGCGCCGCTCGAGAAGCTGAAGCTGCGTTTGGGCACCGCGCTCTATCTCGGCCTCATCCACCACGACGACGCCGAGGGCGACAAAGCGCGGCTTAACGCGGCGCGCCGTCACGTCCGCGTCGACGGCATCGCCACCGAATGCGGCATGGCGCGCGGCGATCCGGCGCGGCTGCCGGCATTGCTCGCCGCCCATGCCCGCGCCGCCGAGCTTGCCGATTGATGATCGCGAGCGAATGATCTAAGCACCGCGCGCGCCCGTCCGTGGCGCCGAGGCGTGAGAATCATTTGCCCGACTTCATCGAACATTTCGAGCCGCTGGCGCAAAACTACGACGTGCTGCTGTGCGACGTCTGGGGCGTCATCCACAACGGCGTGGCGGCCTTCGCCCCGGCCTGCGAGGCGTTGTTGCGCTTCCGCGAGCGTGGCGGCACCGCGATCCTGATCACCAATGCGCCGCGGCCGGGCGAATCGGTGGCGCGCATCCTCGATCGGCTCACGGTGCCGCGGCAGGCCTATGACGCGATCACGAGCTCCGGCGACACCACCCGCGGCGTCGTCGAGAGCCGCCGCGGGCAACGCGTGTTTCATCTCGGCCCGCAGCGTGACGTGCCGATCTTTGCCGGCCTCGAGGTCACTTTCACGCCGCTCGACACAGCCGATTACGTGGTGTGCTCAGGGCTGTTCGACGACACCATCGAGACGCCGGAGACCTATCGCGACATGCTGGCGGCAATGCGGGCGCGGTCGCTGTTCATGGTCTGCGCCAATCCCGACATCATGGTGGAACGTGGCGACGCGCTGGTCTATTGCGCCGGCGCGCTCGCCGATGCCTATGCGGCGCTCGGCGGCGAAGTGCTCTATTGCGGCAAGCCGCACGCGCCGATCTATCAGGCGGCGCTGGCGGCGGCCGAAGCGGCGCGCGGCGGCGCCGCGGTGCCGCTCAAGCGCGTTCTGGCGATCGGCGATTCGGTGCGCACGGATCTCAAGGGCGCCGCGGCGTTCGGCATCGACAGCGTATTCGTGACGTCGGGCATCCACGCCGAAGAATATGGCGGCCGCCATACGCCGGAGATCGAGGCGCTCAACGGCATCTTCGCCGCCGGCGGCGTTACGCCGATCGCGGTGACGCGCGGATTGAAGTGGTGAGAGCTCAGGTATTCGGCGACGTGTGCTCGACCTTCTCGGCGAACACCGCCTCGATCTTGGCCTTGAGCGTTTGCGCGTTGAACGGCTTGACGATGTAGTTGTTCACGCCGGCCTTCTTCGCCGCGATGACGTTTTCGGTCTTGGATTCCGCCGTCACCATGATGAACGGGATTTCGCCGAGACCCGGATCGGCGCGCACCTGGCGCAGCAGGTCGTAGCCGGTCATCGGCTCCATGTTCCAGTCGGAGATGACCAAGCCATAGCGCCGCATATGCATCTTCTCCAGCGCGCTTTTGCCGTCGCGGGCGTCGTCGACGTCGGCAAAGCCGAGCTGGCCGAGCAGGTTACGGATGATGCGAACCATGGTGCTGTAGTCGTCGACCACCAGCACGGGCATTGACGGATCGAGAGCCATCGCTCTGCTCCTGGCGCATTCGGCGCGGGACCCGACCGGGGTCGGCACATCACATCAAGGCAGGGCCGTCCCCAAGACGGGCCAAAGGCGAGCCCAGAGAAGCGTCCCCTGCCGGATGGCCGGCAAAGCTACCTTTCGTGTTTGAATATCGGGTTAATTGCCGCTGATTGCCGCATCGCGGGTCGCCATGACCCCGCCGGTCGCGCGGCTTGACTCCGGCGTGGCCGGCACGGCACCTAGGCCGGGAGAGACTTTCTTAACCATCGAAGCCCGATGCCGGCGAAAAATTTCCTCGTCGTGCGCGACAGCGCGCCCGAAGGTGCCCTGCGTGGCGCCGTGGTCGCCATCGGCAATTTCGACGGCGTGCATCGCGGCCACCGCGCCGTGATCGGGTTGGCGCAGGAGAAGGCCCGGGCGCTCGGCCGGCCGGCGGCGGCGCTGACTTTTGAGCCGCATCCGCGCGCCTTCTTCAATCCCGGCGAGCCACTGTTCCGGCTGACCGACGAGGCCGCCAAATTGCGGCTTCTGGCCGCGACCGGCCTCGATGGCGCGATCGTGCTGACCTTCGACGCGGCGCTGGCCGGCCTGTCGGCGGAGGACTTCGTCAGCCGCATCCTGGTCGAACGCTTTGCGGTGAGCGGCGCGGTCATCGGCTTTAACTTTCACTTCGGCATGAACCGCGCCGGCTCGCCGGATTTCCTCAAAGCCCAAAGCAAGCAGCACGGCTTTGCCGTCGACGTGGTGCCCCCCTTCGAGGACCAGGGGCGCCCGGTGTCGTCCGGCCCGATCCGCGACGCGCTCGCCGCCGGGCGGCTCGGCGAGGCGGCGGAGTTTCTCGGCTATCCGTGGTTCGTGTCGGGTGCGGTGATCCACGGCGACAAGCGCGGCCGCGAACTCGGCTTTCCCACCGCCAATCTCATCCTCGACGCCGCTTGCGGCCTGCGTCACGGCATCTATGCGGTGCGCGTCGCCGCGGGCGGGCGCCGCTACGACGGCGTGGCAAGCTTCGGCCGGCGGCCGATGTTCGACACCGGCGCCGTGCTGCTCGAAGTCTTTCTGTTCGATTTCGCCGGCGACCTCTACGGCCAAAGCATCGACGTCGCCTTCATCGACTGGATCCGCGAGGAGCGGATGTTCGATTCGGCGATGGCGCTCATTGCGCAAATGAAAGATGACAGCCGCCTCGCCCGCGAAGCATTGGCGCGCTCGGGCGATGCGTTTCCGCCCATTTAGTCAGGGCGCGGATTTATCCTGGTCTGCCCTCATTACGGTTCGCTTTCGTTCGATGTGGCAGGCGGGACAGCTATAGACGACCTCGTCAAGCGATGGCGACTGCATTGCCGGTGCAATCGTTTTGATCCTCATCGGCGCGTCACAGCGCCAACAGATTACTGGCATATAAAGGTCACGTGGTTTTTGACGTTCATCCTGAAGCGACATTGGAGCCTCCGCGCATTTTAATACTGACTTGACTGCATGGTGTGTCGGCCATGAAGGATGGTCTGTACAGAATTGACCAATCCGCACCCTAAATTTTCAAACTGAGGCGCTATCTGATACTTGAGGGTGCTGGCCTTATTTGACCCCAGTGGTCCCTTTTTGAATTTCTCGGTGACTCACTTTGCTGTGGAGAGATTTGAGCCGAGCAATCTAGGTGAGCAATTTTGCACAGTCAGCAACTCCGAGGGAGCGCATTCTGGTATTGGGATGCCGGGGACACGGGAGGATGCCCATGTCCGAAACGGATCAGTTCTGGCAATACGCCAAAGAAGCGCTGCTTTCGGCCGGCTACGCCAAAACCGACGAGGACAAGCAGGATTTGCTTGATCTTGCGCGGACCTGGACGCAAGCGGCGTTACAGCAGCGAAAATCATTTAGTCGATCACAACAGCCCGGCTGAATTAACGGAACGCGCATCCGTCCGCTCTCTTGTTAGGCGGCGGAGGCGTTCATATCGCCAGACGAAATGGCTTCCTCTTGGAACTAACGCGAGCTGAGCACGGTTGAAAAGCGTGAACGCTTCATCAAATTGGCCCAACAATCGGCTTCTGCTCGCGCTGCCCTCGCGCAATCTCAAGCGGCTTATGCCGGAGCTTGAACAGATTCGCTGCCAACGCGCGCAGGTCCTGATGGACGCCGATAGTGCGCTCGACCATGTATTCTTCCCCGACAGCGGTGTCGTCTCGGTGGTGGCGGTTTATGCGGACGGCAGTGTCATTGAGATGGCGACGATCGGGAGGGAGGGCTGCAGCGGCGTTCAAGCCATCTTGGGTGCCAAGCGCTCCTCGGTGCAGCTTCTGGTCCAAATCCCGGGGAGTGCCGCAAAGATGTCGCGCGTGGCGTTTACGCAGGCCATGCAGTCAATGCCGGCCTTCCGAAGTGTCATGGAGGCTTACGTCCAAGCCTTTCTCGAACAGGTCATGGTGTCGGTGGCGTGCAATGGTGCGCACAGCCTCAAGCAGCGGCTGGCGCGTTGGCTGCTCATGATGCGCGACCGCGGTGACGGTGATGTGCTCCTCATCACTCAGGGCCTGCTCGCCGAAATGCTGGGTGTCCACAGGCCAAGCATCAGCAATGCTGCCCAGGAGCTGGAACGTACCGGTTTGATTGAACGCGGCCGACGGCAAGTCACGATCCTCGATCGGCAGGGCCTCACCAAGGCATCTTGCGAATGTTATCAGTTGGTCCGGTCGCGCCTCGCCTTTCACCTGCCAAGAACATACGGCTGATAAAGTCAGCGTCCGTACGGTAATGTACATTACTGACAGCACACCCTAAACTGACTTAGAATCAGGCTTCGCAGGCGGGGCGGGCGGCGGAAGTGGCCTCTCCGTCAGGATCGTATGTCCTGCTGTCGAGGATGAGCACCGTCATCAGAAGGTTCGCTGGAACCGGCCGTGAGTGATGCTGGGTCTCGTAGAGACGATTCACAGTCACTCCAAGGGAACACCCCTCACGAGAAGGAGGGCTCGCAATGAAACGCCAAGCAAAGCCCCCGTTCGATCCCAATGTGTTTCTCTCCAAAGTAAACGGCGGGCGAGCCATTTCCGATTATGGGAAGGATCAAACCGTATTCAGGCAAGGCGATCCTTCGGATGCCGTTTTCTACATTCAGAGCGGCAAGGTCAAGAAGACCGTCGTCTCCGAGGAGGGCAAGGAGGCCGTGGTCGCACTTCTGGAAGCCGGCAATTTCTTCGGCGAGGGCTGCCTAGCCGGAGAGGCGCTGCGTCTGTCGACGGTTACCGCTCTGATGAAATGCGTGATCGTGCGAATATCGAAGACAGACATCACTCGCGTGATCCACGAAGAGCCGACGTTCGCCGAGTTGTTTATCGCGCACCTCTTGGCCCGCAACAGTCGTGTCGAGGAAGACCTGGTCGATCAACTGTTCAATTCGAGCGAGAAACGCTTGGCGCGGACTCTTCTGCTTCTGGCGAATTTCGGCAAGGAAGGCAGGCCGGAGCCGATCATAGCGAAGGTCAGCCAGGAGACGCTTGCGGAAATGATCGGAACGACCCGGTCCCGCGTGAGCTTCTTCATGAACAAATTCCGAAAACTGGGCTTGATCGATTACAACGGCAGCATCGAAATCCACAGTTCCTTGTTGAATGTCGTTCTGCGCGACCAGCCGCAGCTTCGGCGCTGAAGCGTTCAACGATCTTTCGCGCCATATTGCAATATCAGCGGCGTGAAATTTGAAAGCCACGGGTCTCGCTGCCGGGGCCGATTGCCTTCACTGCATTGAGAGTCATCGCGTCGGCTACCAGCGCCTTCCCCAACTACCTCGCCAATTTCCTCCCCAGCTTCTGTGCCATCCGCCTCCGCCACGAACGAGCCTGATGACCAGCAGCAGTATCAGCGCGCCGATGGTGGCGTTGATGATCGCCGAGACAATGCCCGCGCCCAAGTGGAGGCCGAGTTGAGGAAGCAGCCAACTGCCGATGAAGGCCCCTGCAATTCCAATGAGCAGGTCGCCGACCATCCCGAACCCGGTGCCGCGCACGATTTGGCCGGCCAACCATCCGGCAATGAGACCGACCACCAGTATGACCAGGAGACTTTCGCCCGACATGTACATCTTGGTATCCTCCAGTTTCGTCGGACAGCTATCGACGTATCCGCGCCCGCGGCTGATGGACAATGAGGGCGGAGCGAACCGCCCTCATTGTTTCGCAGAGACGATGACCGCTCCGACTTAAGCGTCGATCACCGCAACGATTCTCAACGTGCGGGGATCCACGATAAGAATCTCATCGCCGACCAGGAAATATTCATAGCCGCGATATTGCGGGGCATATTCCATGATCGAAACAGGCAAGACATACAGATGCACTGTTCCTGGAATGGCTTCGCCGATCTTGTGTGAGAAAGACACGTTGGTCAGGCGCTCGGACTTTTCGAGCCGCAACGTGCTCCGAATCTTCGCATGTTGTTCGCTCGACAGCGCAGCCGGCGGGCCGGACTTCGCCTCGTCTCTTGCCGTGCTCGGAGCCATGCGCGAGTTCGGTGGCTCCGACGATTGCGCATTGCCGCCGTGTTCGGCCGCCTGGGGCTTGGCAACGGATGGTGCCTGGGCGGTCTCAGCCGGCTTCTCCTTCGTGGGCGCCTGCGCGGTTGGCGCCGGCTTCTCCTTCATCGGTGCCTGCGCGGTTGGCGCCGGATTTTCCTTTACGGGCGCCTGCGCGGTCGGCGCCGGCTTCTCCTTCATCGGTGCCTGCGCGGTTGGCGCCGGATTTTCCTTTACGGGCACCTGCGCGGTCGGCGCCGGCTTCTCTTTCATGGGCGCCTGCGCGGTCGGCGCCGGCGACTTCTGCGGCAGAGTGCTCGGGTGCTGGTCCATCTTGCCGCCCGGGGCTTTCGGCTCATGGGCGGCTGCGCCCGGCGCTTCACGGTTTTCGCCTGTGCCTTGCGCAGAGGCCAAGCCGGCCCCGGCGATGAGCGCGGCGGTGGCCACGGTCACCAGCAAAGTATTTCTCATGGTATTTTTCATTGAAATCTCCAATAAATCTGATTGTTAGTCTGTAACAACCCGGCAAATCGTCTTTATGTTCCAAGTTTTCGCAAAGATTTATACTGTATAAAATTGATCACACCGAAGATTTTCCTGCGTCCGATTCGGCTGCAGGGAGTGCTGGCTGAATAAGCGGTTCCGGGACGCCGGCGGCAGTCCGGTCACGGCCGATCGCTGCACCTTGCCAGGCGAGGAATGAGGGCCGCTTAGCTTCGAAATCAACTATTCGGCCGGCTCTTGCGACTGCCCGCGATGTTCGCGCGCCCATTGCGCCGCCATGATGGCGACCAGCGCCAACGGGATGGCGCGCTGCCAGCCGAGCGAGCGGCCGACCTGAACGGCGGTGGCGAGGATTTTCGGATCGAGCAGCCACGAGGGCGCGTGGGCCCGCGCCGCGCGTTCCAATATGGCGCGTTCGCGCGCCCGCCGCCGCGCCAACAGACAAATGATGATGCCGACGATGGCGATCACCACGAAGATCGCCGCCATCACCAGGCCGGCCTCGACGCTGCCGATTTGCAGCGCCAGCCAGTCGTAGGCGGCCACGCACAGAAACACGAAGGCGGTCAATGCCGCGAACGCGACGATCGCGAGCCAGACGATGAACGACGTGGTGATCCCGGTTCGCGTTTGCACCGCGAGCTTCACGTCGTGCATCAAGCTCTTAATCATGGGGGCCCTCGACCCGCTCGGCGCCGCGGCTTCAGCGGCGCCACATCATCGGCGCCACATCAGCGGCGCCAGATCATCGCCGCCACGTCGCGCCGAACAAAAATCCCAGAGCCGCCACGATCGCCAGCGTCGTATAGGGACGCGTCTTGATCGATTCATCGACGGCCTCGACGAAATTGTCGGAGACTTCGCGCACGGCGTCGACCGCTTCGCGGCCGGAGTCTTGCGCGCCGGCGACCATGTCATCGACGCTGGAGCGCGCCTTCTGCCAGGCGGCGCTGCCCTTGTTGCCGAGGATTTCGCTGACCTGCTCGGCGAGCCGCGCGAAGTCGTCGCGCAGCGCCTGAAGATCACGCTGAATGTCGCCGGACGCCGCGTCCGCCGCCGTCTTGACCTCGCGCAAGCCTTCGCGGGCGTCTTTGGCCGCATCGCGAACGTTCTGCGATGCCGTTGAGGCGGTATTCATGCGAATTCTCCATACATTCGGATTGACCTATTCCATGCACAATCGTCCAGGTTCCGGGAAGTTCCATTGACCTAAATCAACGGCCCGACAGCCGCCGTTACTCCGGCAATTTGACGTCTTCGTTCGGAAACAGGTGGTTGAAGGCGACCAGGGCGATGATCGACAGCGGCACGGCGAGGAAGGCGCCGAACGGACCCCACATCCAGGTCCAGAACGCCAACGCCAGTAGCACCAATAGCGGGTTGAGGGTGAGGCGCCGGCCGACAATGGTCGGCGTGATCAAATGGCCTTCGAGCGCGGTGAGAACAATGAAACCGATCGGCCCGATGACGGCATGGGCGATGGACGGAAAGCTCACCAGGCCGACGCCGAACAGCACGATCACCATGACGCCGGGCCCGACATAGGGCACGTAGTTCAACAGGCCGGCCAGCACGCCGAAAATCACCGGATTGGGATAGCCGATGAGCCAGGCGCCGAGCGCGACCAGCGTTCCCAGCGCGGCGTTGACGATCGTCACCACGGTGAGATAGCCGGCGAGGTTGCGCTCGATGTCGCGCATGATTTTCAAAAAACGCAGCTTGGTGTCGCGGTTGCCGAACAGCGAGACCAAGGAGCTGCGCAGCTCGATCTGGCCGACCAGGAAGAACAGCAGCATGACGAAGAACAACAGCAATTCGCCGGCGGCGGGGGTGACGAAGGCGACCACCGGCAGCACGAGGCTCGTCGGCGGCGGATTGACGTTGACGCCTTCGCCGCCGGACAGCGCAGTCTGCAATTCGCGCAGCGCCGCCAGCGGCCGGTCGAGCACCGCAAGCTTGTCGTTGATGGTTGAGCCGATCTCCGGCGCGCGTTTGATCCATTCGCTCACCGGCCCGGCGATCATGCTGGCGACGAGGCCGACGGCGCCGAGACAGAGCGCGACGATGACGAAGGCGCTGATCCAGGACGAAATGCCGTAGCGCTTGCCGGCCTTGATCAGCGGCGCCAGCGTCATGGCCACCACGGCGGCGGCGAAGATCGGCAACAGGATGGCGCGGCCGATATAAAGGAAGGCGCCGAACAGGATGAGAAAGATGCCGATATTGGCGGCCTGGCCGGCCGACAGCCAGACGGTCCTGACATTGTCCACCGGCTGCGGGTCGCTGATGACCAGCGCGTGACGGACTTCGCGACTGGCGCGAATATACTCCACCAATCCCTCCGTCGCCCTCGCAACGCTCACCGACATTCCCATGGCTCAACGCCAAATCCACACGGGGGGTTCCGCGGGCGGTGGTTTGCCGGCGGCAGAGAGCCCTTTCCGCACTGCAAACGGCTTGTTAGAAGGCGCCCCATGAGCGAAACGCCGGCAAAAGCGCGCGATTACTCGGAAACGCTGTTTCTGCCCAAGACCGACTTCCCGATGCGCGCCGGCCTGCCGCAGAAGGAGCCGGCGATCCTGGAGCGCTGGCAGAGCATCGACCTTTACGGGCGGCTGCGCGCCGCCGCCAAAGGCGGGCCGCGCTTCATCCTCCACGACGGCCCGCCCTACGCCAACGGCAACATCCATATCGGGCACGCGCTCAACAAGATCCTCAAGGATGTGGTGACGCGCAGCCAGCAGATGCTCGGCTTCGATTCCAATTACGTACCGGGCTGGGACTGCCACGGCCTGCCGATCGAATGGAAGATCGAGGAGGAGAACTACCGCGCCAAGGGCAAGCCAAAGCCGGATTTTTCCGACGCCGCCGCTTTGGTGGCTTTCCGCAAGGAGTGCCGGCAATTCGCCGAGCACTGGATCAAGGTGCAGCGCACCGAGTTCGAGCGCCTCGGCGTCGTCGGCGACTGGGCGCATCCTTACACCACGATGGACTTCGCCGCCGAAGCGCAGATCGCCCGCGAACTGATGAAATTCGCCGCCAACGGCACGCTCTATCGCGGCTCGAAGCCGGTGATGTGGTCGGTGGTGGAGAAGACCGCGCTGGCGGAGGCCGAGATCGAGTATGAGGATTACACGTCAGATACGGTGTGGGTGAAGTTTCCGATCGTTGCGGCAAAAGATCGGGTGCTCGTCGGCGCTTCAATCGTCATCTGGACGACCACACCTTGGACGATCCCGGGCAATCGCGCCATCAGCTTCTCGCCGAAGATCGAATACGGACTCTATACGGTCGTCGACGCGCCGGCGGACAATTGGGCCAAGCCCGGCGACCGGTTCGTGCTGGCCGATAAATTGGCCGTCGACATCTTTCGTCAGGCGCGCGTCACCGCATTCAAGAGATTGAGCGCGGTCACGGCCGAGACTTTGGCCACGGTTGTTTGCAATCATCCGCTCAAGCAATCTGGGGGGTACGACTTCGCCGTGCCGCTGCTCGCCGGCGATCATGTCACCGACGACACCGGCACCGGCTTCGTGCACACCGCGCCGGGCCACGGCCGCGAAGATTTCGACGTCTGGACCGCGAACGCGCAAAAACTCACCGCCCGCGGCATCAACACCACCATTCCTTATACCGTTGATGCCGACGGTCGCTTCACGGAGCAGGCGCCGGGCTTTGCCGGCAAGCGCGTGCTCACCGACAAAGGCGAAAAGGGCGACGCCAACGACGCGGTGCTCAAAGTCTTGACCGACAACGGCATGTTGATCGCGCGCGGCCGGCTCAAGCATCAATATCCGCACTCGTGGCGCTCGAAGAAGCCGATCATCTTCCGCAACACGCCGCAATGGTTCATCGCGATGGATAAAGACATCGCAGGCGAGGGCGACACGCTGCGCCATCGCGCTCTCGAATCGATCAAAGTCACGCGCTGGGTGCCGGCGCAGGGCGAGAACCGCATCAACGGCATGATCGAGAGCAAGCCCGATTGGGTGATCTCGCGGCAGCGCGCCTGGGGCGTGCCGATCACGGTGTTCGTGCGCGAGAAGGGCGACGGCTCGGCCGAAATCCTTCACGACGAAGCAGTCAATGCGCGCATCGCGGCGGCGTTCGAGCAGGAAGGCGCCGACGCCTGGTATGCGCAAGGCGCCCGCGAGCGGTTCCTCGGCCCGCGCGCCAACCAGGACTGGCAGAAGGTCGACGACATCCTCGATGTCTGGTTCGATTCCGGCTCGACGCACGCTTTCGTGCTCGAAGACCCGAAAGTCTTTCCGGCGCTCACCCATATCAAGCGCAAGGTCGACGGCGGGTCCGAGACCGTGATGTATCTCGAAGGCTCCGACCAGCATCGCGGCTGGTTTCAGTCGTCGCTGTTGGAAAGCTGCGGCAGCCGCGGCCGTGCGCCGTTCGACGTCGTGCTGACCCACGGTTTCGTGCTCGATGAGAGCGGCTATAAAATGTCGAAATCGCTCGGCAATGTCACCGCGCCGCAGGACGTGATAAAACATTCCGGCGCCGATATCCTGCGCATGTGGGTGTGCGCCGCCGATTATGCCGACGATCTGCGCATCGGTCCGGAAATCCTCAAAACCACCGTCGAGACTTATCGCAAGCTGCGCAACACGCTGCGCTGGATGCTGGGCAATCTCGCGCATTTCGAGGCCGCCGACAAAGTCGCTTACGAAAAAATGCCCGAGCTCGAGCGGCTGATGCTGCACCGGCTCGCCGAGCTCGATCCGCTGATCCGCGGCGCTTACGCCGAGTTCGACTACAAGCGCATCTTCGCCGCGCTGAACGGCTTCATGACCTCGGATCTCTCGGCATTCTATTTCGATATCCGCAAAGACGCGCTCTATTGCGATCCCTACACGTCGGTGACGCGCAAGGCCTGCCTCACGGTGCTTGATCATCTGTTCCGCGCCACGGTGACGTGGCTGGCGCCGATGCTGTGTTTCACCGCGGAGGAAGCCTGGCTGGCACGCGATCCGGCGGCGCAGTCGGTGCATCTGGAAGACTTCATGACCGTGCCGCAATCCTGGCGCGACGACGTCTTGGCCGAGAAATGGCGCAAGCTGCGCACCTTGCGCCGCGTCGTCACCGGCGCGATCGAGCTCGAGCGCGCTGCAAAACGCATCGGCTCCTCGCTGGAGGCGGCGCCGATCATTTACGTTGCCGATCCGGATTTGTTCGGCGTCGCGGTCGGCGCCGATCTCGCCGAGCTCTGCATCACCTCGGCGGCGACTTTGGTCGAGGGCGAGGGGCCGGAATCGGCGTTCCGGCTCGACGACGTGCGCGGCGTTGCGGTCGAGCCGCGCCGCGCCGAAGGCAGAAAATGCGCCCGGTCATGGAAAATCTCGCCGGCGGTCGGCGCCGACCCGAAATATCCCGACGTCACGCCGCGCGACGCTCAAGCTTTGCGTGAGTGGGAAGACATGCGCAAGGCGGCGGAGTAGGGGCGTGGCGGACGCGGCACGAGGCGACGCGCACCGCAGCTATATGTGGGGAGCGCTGAGCGCCTTCGGGCTGATCGTTGCCCTGATCGCTTGTGTTCTCGACCAGGCGGTAAAATTCTGGCTGCTCGAGGCCTTCGATCTCGGCGGCCGCGGCGCCGTGCCGGTGACGTCGTTTGCCGACCTCATCCTGACCTGGAACACCGGCATCAGCTATGGCCTGTTTCCCCAGCAGGGGCCGGTCGGCCAATGGGCGCTGCTCGCCTTCAAAGTGGCGGCGGTGGCGTTTCTTTGGGCATGGCTGGCGCGGGCCGCCTCGCGACTCACTGCCGCAGCGCTCGGCCTGATCATCGGGGGGGCGCTCGGCAACGCCATCGACCGGCTGCATTGGCCGGGAGTGCTGGATTTCGTGCTCCTCCACCTCGATACCGCCACCTGGAGCTTCCGCTGGTATGTCTTCAACTTGGCCGATGTGGCCATTGTTGCGGGGGTGGCGGGTCTCCTGTATGAATCGCTCTTCGGCGGCAGTGCCGCAAAAGCGCCCTGATCCGGTATATAAAACAAGCTCTAACGGGGTCAGCGCGGTCTAAGGGACTGCCGTCCGGGGCAAGCCGTTTACGGTTTCGGGGTGAGGGTTATGCCGCAGATCCGAATTCACAACCGCAAGGTTGCCTTGCTGGCGCATGCCGCGCTCGGCATTGGCCTGGCCGGTGTCGTTCTTTGCACCAATTCCGCCGCCCGTGCCGGCGACGACGACAACAGCCCCTCGGTGATCGGTACGATCATGGAGTCGCTCGGCTTTCGCAACCCCAACGGCACCTATGCGGGCATCGACTATAACGAGCGCTCGCCGCTGGTGGTGCCGCCGACCCGCGATTTGCCGCCGCCGGTTGCCGACACCGCCGCGCCGCCGGCGCCGAATTGGCCCAAGGATCAGGATATGATGCGGCGCGCCAAAGCCAAGGCCGAGAACAAGAAGGTCGCCCCGCACCCCGATTACGTGTCCGATTCCAGCCGGCCGCTGCGGCCGGGCGAGCTCGACCCTCCGGGAGCGCCGCGGGTCAATACCCCGATCGACAGCAACGCCAGCGCCAATACGTTGATGTCCGACCCCTACGATCACGGCGTCAAGAAGAGCCTGTTCAGCGGCATCTTCGCCTCGAAAAACCAATTCACCACGTTCACTGGCGAGCCGACGCGGGAAACGCTCACGGATCCGCCGCCCGGCTATCTCACACCGTCGCCCGATCAGCCCTATGGCGTCGGCCAGGCGCCGTCCAACTACAAGGTCAAGACGGTCGGCGAACGGATGGAGCCGACACGCTAAGCATGATCCGGAAAAGCGTGTCCGCGGACTTGATCCGAGGATTGTGGTGCGGATTTCCGAACGATTATGCTCCGCTGAATGACGATCGACCGGGCGCAGGGTGACCGCCGGCTCGAGGTAGCTTTCGAATGAATCGGAAAGCGTACCTGCAACGCGGGATGTCTGGCGGGGCGCGCTCGAACCAAGCCGCGGAGGTTATGTTCTTGTCAAAACTGCCGATGCTCATCCTGGCGCTCGCCACGCTTGCTCGCGCCGCGCCTGCGCAAGCCGCGCCGGCGGTGACCGATTTCAAGCTCGACAATGGGCTTGAAGTGGTGGTGATCCCCGATCACCGTGCCCCGGTCGTCACCCACATGATCTGGTACAAAGTCGGCGCCGCCGACGAGACGCCGGGCAAATCGGGCCTCGCGCATTTCCTCGAACATCTGATGTTCAAGGGCACCGAGAAGAACCCGGGCGGCACCTTCTCCCAGGACGTCGCCGAAATCGGCGGCCAGGAGAACGCCTTCACCACCTCCGACTATACCGGCTTCTTCCAGCGCGTGCCGCGCCAGCACCTGAAGGAGATGATGGCGCTCGAAGCCGACCGCATCACCGGCCTCGTTCTCACCGACGACGTGGTGGGACCTGAGCTCAATGTCGTGCTCGAAGAGCAGAACATGCGGGTCGCCAACAATCCGGTGGGCCGGCTCGGCGAGCAGATGGATGCGGCGCTCTACCTCAATCATCCCTACGGCAGGCCGGCGATCGGCTGGCGCCAGGAAATCGAAAAGCTCAGCCGCGACGACGCGCTGGCGTTCTACCGGCGCTTCTACACGCCCAACAACGCGGTGGTGATCGTGGTCGGTGACGTCACCGCCGACGAGGTCAAGGCCGACGCCGAAGCGACCTACGGCAAGGTCGCCCGGCGCGCCGACACCAATCCCCGCCAGCATCCCATGGAGCCGGTGCAGGAAGCGCCGCGCACCGTCACGCTCGCCGATTCCCGCGTCGAGCAGCCGAGCGTGTCGCGCAATTATCTGGTGCCGTCGGACACCACGGCCAAGCCCGGCGAGAGCGAAGCGCTCGACGTGCTCGCCAATGTGCTCGGCTCCGGCTCGAACAGCCGGCTCTATCGCACGCTGGTCGTCGACAAGGGCATCGCGCTCAATGCCGGCGCCTATTACCCGAGCACGGCGCTCGACTACGCCAAGTTCGGCGTCTACGGCGCGCCGAAGCCGGGCGTCACCTTGAGTCAGGTCGAGGACGGCATCGACGCGGTGCTGGCCGACGTCGTCGAGCACGGCGTCACCTCAGACGAGATCGACGCCGCCAAGAACCGGCTGATCGCCGAGGCGGTCTATGCCCAGGATAATCAAGCGACCTTGGCGCGCTGGTATGGCGCCGCGATTGCCTGCGGCGAGACCGTCGACATGGTCCAGTCCTGGCCCGATCGCATCCGTGCCGTCAGCGCGGACACCGTGCAAGCGGCGGCGCGGCAATGGCTCGACCGCCGCCGGTCGGTGACCGGTTATCTCGTCCAAAGCCTGAAATCCCAAGACCTTAAGCTCCAAGACCTTAAGCCCCAAGACCTTAAGCCCCAAGACCTTAAGCCCCAAGACCTTACGCCCCAAGACCTCAAGTCCCAGGAGAAGCATTCGTGAACGCAATCGCGCGCGCTCTGTCCAAATCCACGTACCGCGCCGCAGTCGCGTTGCCGTTTCTGGCGGCCGTGACCTTCGCGGCGCCGGCCTCGGCGACCACCATCGAACGGGTGGTGAGCGCCGGCGGCATCGAGGCCTGGCTGGTTCACGAGCCGGCGGTGCCGTTGATTGCCATCGACTTCGCCTTCTCCGGCGGCGCCGCGCAGGACCCGGCGGGCAAGGCCGGGACTGCCTATCTCACCGCCTCGACGCTCAACGACGGCGTCGGCGAATTCGATTCCAAGACCTTCCACGAACGGCTCGAGCGCAAGGCCATCGAGCTCAATTTCAGCGCCGACCGCGACGCGCTGCGCGGCTCGCTGCGCACGCTGTCGGAAAATCGCGACGAGGCATTCGAGGATTTGCGGCTGTCGCTGACGGCGGCGCGCTTCGAAGCCGGCGACGTCGAGCTCAACCGCGCGCAAATTCTCTCGGCGCTGCGCCGCGCCACGACCAGCCCCTCCGACATCGCCAATCAGCGCTGGTGGGACATCGCCTTTGCCGGCCATCCCTATAGCCGCCCGGCCAACGGCACGCTGGAATCGATGCCGAATATCGCCATCGCCGATCTGAAAACCTATGCGCACCGCGTGCTGGCGCGCGACAATATCAAGATCGCCGTGGTCGGCGATATCGATGCCGCAACCGTCAAAACCATGCTCGACCGGGTGTTCGGCGCGCTGCCGGCAAAATCGGAGCTGACGCCGGTCGCCACTGCCGCCCCGCAGGGCCTTGGCCGCCGCACCGTGATCAATCTCGACGTGCCGCAGGCGGTGATCGAATTCGGCGGCGCCGGCATCGGCCGCAAGGATCCCGATTTCATGGCCGCCTATATCGTCAACCATATTCTCGGCGGCGGCGCGTTCTCGTCGCGGCTCTACCAGGAGGTCCGCGAGAAGCGCGGGCTGGCCTATGGCGTGGCCGACAGCCTGTTGTGGTACGACCACACCGCGCTGTTCCTCGGCTCGACCGCGACGCGGGCGGATCGTACCGGCGAAGCCCTTGACCTGATCCAGACGGAAATCCGGCGACTGGCCGAAGACGGCCCGACCGCGCAAGAGCTGGCCAAGGCCAAGGCCTATCTCAACTCGTCGTTTGCGCTCAATCTCGACACGTCGAGCAAGATCGCCTCGCTGTTGGTGCAGCTGCAGCGCGACGATCTCGGCATCGATTACATCGCGCGGCGGCCGGCGATGATCGAAAGCGTGACGCTCGATGATGCCCGCCGCGTCGCCAAGCGGCTGCTCAACGGCGGCCTCCTGGTCACCGTGGTCGGCAAGCCTACGGGCGTCGCTTCGACCGCGCCGACGGCCAACTAACTCTTCCCCCTCCCCCTCGTGGGGAGGGGCAGGGGTGGGGGTCGAGAAGTTTTTGCGCAAACGTTGACGATCTCTAGTAGCCGTCTACGTTTGCGCGACACCTCCCGACCCCCACCCAACCCTCCCCACAAGGGGGAGGACTAGAAGCTGCGCCATGATCCACGTCACCGCGCATATCTCCATCGACGAGCGCGAAATCGAAGAAAGCTTCGTGCGCTCGTCGGGGCCGGGCGGACAGAACGTCAACAAGCTCTCGACCGCGGTGCAGCTTCGCTTCGACGTGCGGCACTCGCCGTCGCTGCCCAACGACGTGAGCGCCCGTTTGCAACGGCTCGCCGGTTCGCGGCTCACCCGCGACGGCGTGCTGGTCATCATCGCGCAAAGCCATCGCACCCAGGGGCGCAATCGGCAGGACGCGCTCGACCGGCTGGTTGACCTGATCCGCCGAGCCGCCGTCGCGCCGATCAAGCGGCGGCCGACCCGGCCGACCAAAGCGTCGCGCGAGCGCCGCATCGAAGGCAAGAAACGCCGCGCTGGCATCAAGCATCTGCGCCGCGCCAAGCCGGCGTTCGATTGATTTGTAGCCCGGATTGAGCGAAGCGAAATCCGGGAGCGATTGATCGGCGCGATCTCAGGCCCCGGATTTCGCTAGCGCTCAATCCGGGCTACGGTCGGTGATCAACGAGTCGCCCATGCCCGTCCGCCAGTTGTCCGAGGCCATCGTCAACCGCATCGCCGCCGGCGAGGTGGTCGAGCGTCCGGCGAGCGTGGTCAAGGAACTGGTCGAGAACGCGCTCGATGCCGGCGCAAGCCGCATCGACGTGCTCACCGACGGCGGCGGCCGCCGCCTGATCCGCGTCACCGACGACGGCGAGGGCATGAGCCGGGCCGATCTTGCGCTGGCGGTAGAGCGCCACGCCACCTCCAAGCTTGCCGACGACGATCTGGTTTCGATCCGCACGCTCGGTTTTCGCGGCGAGGCGCTGCCCTCGATCGGGTCCGTGGCGCGGCTGTCGATCACGACGCGGCACGCCGGCGAATCCCATGCCTGGGCGATCGAGGTCGATGCCGGCGCCAAATCCGCCATCAAGCCCGCGGCGCTGAGCGAAGGCACCCGCGTCGAGGTGCGCGACCTGTTCTACGCCACGCCGGCGCGGCTGAAATTCCTCAAGCTCGACCGCACCGAGGCGGAAGCCGTGCGCGAGGTGGTGCGCCGCCTCGCCATGAGCCGGCCCGACGTCGCCTTCACGCTCGCCGGCGAGGAGCGCGCCCCGGTGACGTTTGCCGCGGCGCTGCCCGGCGCCACCGGCCGGCTGACGCGGCTCGGCGACATTCTCGGCGCCGACTTTCGCGCCAACGCGGTCGCGATCGCCGCCGAACGCGAGGGCGTCGCCATCGACGGCTATGCCGCGCTGCCGACGCTCACGCGCGCCAACGCGCTCGGCCAATATCTCTTCGTCAACGGCCGGCCGGTGCGCGACAAGCTTTTGCTTGGCGCGGTGCGCGGCGCTTACGCCGATTACCTGCCGCGCGACCGGCATCCTTTGCTGGCGCTGTTCGTCACCCTCGATGCGCGCGAGGTCGACGTCAACGTGCATCCGGCCAAGGCCGAGGTGCGCTTTCGCAATTCAGGCCTGGTTCGCGCGCTGATCGTCTCGGCGCTGAAGGCGGCGCTGGCCCGCGAGGGCACGCGCGCGGCGACGACCGGCGGTAGCGCGACCATCGCGGCGTTTCGCCCCGCCGCCGTGCCGGTCCGCAGCTGGGACTGGCGCCGTTCGCCGGCACGGCCGAACGACGCGCGGCGGTCTTACATGCCGTCGCGCGGCGGTGCCGGATTCGCTGAGGCCGCGCAAGCGGCGTTCGACGTCGGCGCGCCGGCCGCGGATTTGCGGGTCGAGGAGGCGGAGCCGGCCGCCGAGCTGATCGACCGGCCGCTCGGCGCGGCGCGCGCCCAAGTGCACGAGACCTATATCGTGGCGCAGACCCGCGACGGCCTGGTCATCGTCGATCAGCACGCCGCGCACGAGCGCATCGTCTACGAGAAGCTCAAGGCGGCGATCGAGAAAAGCGGTGTGGCGCGGCAGATCCTCCTCATTCCGGAAATCGTCGAGCTCGACGAAGCCGACGTCGAGCGGCTGGCTACCCGCGCCGATGAACTGGCACGCTTTGGCCTGGTGCTCGAGGCTTTCGGTCCCGGCGCGGTGGCGCTGCGCGAGACGCCGTCGCTGCTCGGCGAAATCGACGGCATGGGCCTCGTGCGCGATCTCGCCGAGCATATCAGCGAATGGGACGAGGCCTTGCCGCTGGAGCGCCGGCTGATGCAGGTCGCGTCCTCGATGGCGTGCCACGGTTCCGTGCGCGCCGGGCGCCGGCTGAAGCCGGAGGAAATGAACGCGCTGCTCCGCGAGATGGAGGCGACGCCGAATTCGGGCCAGTGCAATCACGGCCGCCCGACTTATGTGGAACTGAAACTCACCGACATCGAACGCTTGTTCGGGCGGCGCTAGCTAAATCGTGGAGCATCGCATGGGCTGTCGTCGGCTGTTGGCTGCAGTTGTGGTGCTCATTTCTCTTGGCGTGTCGGCCCGGGCGCAAGATTGGCCGACCCGGCCGGTGACCATGGTGGTGCCATTCGCGCCGGGCGGCGTCTACGACACGATGGGACGGGTTTATGCGGCCGCGCTTTCGGACATCCTTGGTCAGCAGGTCGTTGTCGAAAATCTGCCCGGCGCCGGCAGCATGACTGGCGCCGCGCGAGTGTCGCGCGCCGAGCCCGACGGCTATCAGATGCTGTTCGGTGGCGAGTCGCCGAACGCGCAAGTGCAGCTCATGCACAAGGAGCCGGCTTACGACGCCGCGACCGATTTCGCGCCGGTGGCGTTGGTGGCGCAGCAACCGCTGATCCTGACCACACGGCTCGGCATCCCGGCCGGCACCTTGCCAGACTTCATCGCCTACACGAGGAAGAACCAATCGGCGATGCAATATGGCTCGCCGGGAACCGGCACCGGATCGCATCTCACCTGTGCCTTGTTCAATGTCGCTATCGGCGTTGCCGTCACCCACGTGCCCTATCGCGGGCTGGCGCCGGCGATGCAGGACCTGCTCGCTGGCCGCATCGACTACCTATGCCCGACCATCACCACCGCGATGGCGCAGTTGCAAAGCCGCGCGGTGCAGGCGCCGGCGGTGCTCGGCAGCGAGCGTTCGCCGGTCTTTCCCGACATTGCCACCGCCGACGAGCAGGGGCTTAAGGGCTTTGCGGCGAACAGCTGGAACGCGATCTTCCTGCCCAAAGCGACGGCGCCGGCCATTGTCGCCAAGCTCAACGCCGCCGTGGTCGCGGCCATGGCGACGCCGTCGGTGCAGCAGCGCGTGCGCGAGCTCGGCGCGGCCCTGCCGCCGCCGGATCATCGCACCGCGCAATATCTGCAAGGCTTCGTCGCCAGCGAGATCAAGACTTGGGGCGCCGCCATCAAGGCCGCCGGCATCACGGCGGAGTAGTAACCCGCAGCACCACGAATTCGGTATCGTCGTAGCCGCGGCACTCGAGCTCGGTGAAGCCTTCCGGCGCGGCGAACGCCGATTTTTTTGCCTCCTCGACGACGATCAGCGCATCCGGCTTAAGCCATCCGCCAGCGCGCGCCGAGACCAGCGCTCTTTCTGCAAGCTCCTGGCCATAGGGCGGATCGAGGAAGGCGAGCGAGAACGGCTCGACCGGATGCGCTGGACCGAGCTTGGTGGCGTTGCGGCGAAAGATGCGGGACACACCGCCGAGACCGAGCGTCGCTACATTCTCGCGCAACAGCGCGCGCGCCTCCGCGCCGTCGTCGACGAACAGCGCAAACGCCGCGCCACGCGACAGCGCCTCGATGCCGAGCGCGCCGGTGCCGGCAAACAGGTCGAGCACGCGCGCGCCGGTGATCGGATCGCCATAGGCATGGATGAGGATATTGAACAGGGATTCGCGCAGCCGGTCGGCGGTCGGACGTATGGTTTGTGTTTTCGGCGCGGCGAGTATGCGTCCGCGCAGGCTGCCGCCGACCACGCGCATCAGCGGCGGCCTTTAGGATGGCTGCGACGCGGCCCGGAGGCGCGGTCGGGCGAACGGCGGCGGCCGTGCCTGCCGGGTTTTTCCAGAGGCTTTTGTGGAGGTTCGCGCGGCGGCGCCTGGCCGTGCCGTTCGACGGGCACGCCGCGGCCTTTGCGGTCCGTCAGCACGTCAAGGCGCGCTTCGCCGTTCGGATGTTGCCGTGGCTCTTTGGCATCGCGACGCGCGCCGTGGAATTTGCGCCGTAATTTCTTGCCGGGGCGCTCCTCCTCGTGCGCCCGCCAGGAATGGCTGGGCGGCTTCTGCGGCGCCGTCGCGCGGCGGGCGTCTTGCTTCGGCAGCGCAGGGCGCGGCGCAATCGGCGTCGAGAAATCGACTCCCGATTCCGCCACCAGCCGGGCGCCGAGCTGCTCGCGGAGGGTCCGCGTACGCACTTCCTCGACTTCGCCGGCTGCAAGCTCGCCGAGCTGAAACGGGCCGAACGAGACGCGAATGAGCCGCGTCACGTCGAGGCCGAGATGGCCGAGCACGTTACGCACCTCGCGGTTCTTGCCTTCGCGGATCGCAAACGTGAGCCAGAGATTGCTGCCCTGCACGCGCTCGATCGCGGCCTCGATCGCGCCGTAATGGATGCCGGAGAGCGTGAGCCCCGCGCGCAACTGGTCGAGCTGCGCCTGCGTCACCATGCCATGGGCACGCACGCGATAGCGGCGCAGCCAGCCGGTCGAGGGCAGTTCGAGCACGCGGGCGAGCGCGCCGTCATTGGTGAGGAGCAAAAGCCCCTCGGTATTGAAGTCGAGCCGGCCGACGCTGATCAGGCGCGGTAGGTCTGGCGGCAGATGCTGGAATATGGTCGGCCGCGCTTGCGGGTCGGCATGGCTCGTGATCAGGCCGCGCGGCTTGTGATAGAGGAAGAGCCGCGTGCGCTCGTGCGCCGGCAGCGGCGCGCCGTCGACGGTAACGCGGTCTTGCGCCGTCACGTTGCAGGCCGGCGAGTTGATCACGGCGCCGTTGACGGCGACGCGGCCGGCCGCGATCCAGGCTTCCGCCTCGCGCCGCGACGCCAAGCCGGCGCGGGCAATCACCTTGGCGATGCGCTCGCCGGATTTGTGCGGTTCGCTGTTGCCGTCCATAGTCCTGCTCGTCGAGAACGGCTGATAGCAGAGCGGCTCGCAGGGGACCATGACATCTTTCATGGACATGGCGCTGGAGGAAGCACGCACCGCCGGCGCTCGGGGCGAGGTGCCGGTCGGCTGCGTCCTGGTGCGCGAGGGCGCCGTGCTGGCGCGTGCCGGCAACCGCACGCTGGCCGAGCGCGATCCGACCGCCCACGCCGAGATGGTGGCGATCCGGGCGGCCGCGGCCGTGCTCGGCTCTGAACGGCTCGACGGTTGCGACCTTTATGTCACGCTGGAGCCCTGCGCCATGTGCGCCGGCGCGGTCGCTTTCGCTCGTATCCGCCGGCTCTATTACGGCGCGGCCGATGCCAAGGGCGGTGCCGTCGACAACGGCGTGAAGTTCTTCGCTTCGCCAAGCTGCCATCACCGGCCGGAGGTTTATGGCGGTTTGGCGGAAGCCGAGGCCGGCGCCTTGCTCAAGGAGTTTTTCCGCGAGCGCCGCTAGGCCGCGAGCAGGGCGCCGAGCTTTTCCTTCACTTCGGCCTTCACAGCGTCAGCGGTCCGCAGAATGGCGCTTGCCTGATAAAAATCCAGCGTGCGGAAGATCGTGACATTGGGCCGGATCACCAGATCGGGGGCGCTGTGCCTGTGCTTGGCCGCGACGATGGTCGAGCCCATGATCTGCAGCGTCGTGAACATGCTTTCCCAGGCGCTCGGAATGTCGTTTCGCTCCGCGTCCGGCATGCCGAAGACATCGACGGCGATGGTGACGTCGGCGCGCTGGCGCACTTGATCGAACGGCAGCGGATTGGTGGCGCCGCCATCGACCAAGATGCTGCTGCCGATTAACACAGGGCGAAACAGGCCGGGAATGGCAATCGAGCTTGCCAGCGCCGGATGCAGCGCACCCGATGTGAAGGCCGTTTCCTGCCGCCGATGAAGGTCGGTCGCGATCACCGTGAGTGGAATTTGCAGCGCGGCGAAATCCTGCGGCACGGCCTCAGGCAAAAACTGCGCGCAGAATTTCTCGGCATCGAGCTGGGTCGCCTGACCGAAAGCGCCGGTGAACAGGTCGGCGAGCGTACCGGCACGCGCGGCGACGAGCCGGCGCGTGATCTCGCCGCGGTTATGCGCGAGCGCGATGACGTGGCGGCGGATGTCCTTGCCGCGCATGCCGGCGGCGTAAGCCGCGCCAATGAGCGCGCCGATCGAAGTGCCGGCGATGGCGGCGGGTTTTACGCCCAGATCGTCGAGCGCCTCGAGCACCGAAATATGCGCGAGTCCGCGCGCGCCGCCGCCGCCAAGCGCCAGCGCAAACGTCTTCATGCGCCGGCCTGCCGCGCGAATTCCCAGGCCTTGGCGGCCAGCGGCCGCACCATCTCGGCTTTGGCCGCGGCCAAGGCGCTGGTCGCGGTGCCGTCGCGCACCCGGCCGACGATGCCTTGCAGGATCGCGGCGAGGCGGAAGAAATTATAGGCGAAATAGACCGGCAGATGCGGCCGCGGATCGAGCCCGGTGCGGGCCACATAGGCGTCGACGTAAGCCTCGAGCGACGGAATGCCAAGCGCGGCGATGTCCTGGTCGAGGAGCGAGCCGGTGCCGGCGTCGGACGGCGGCATGTGCCATTGCATCAGATGATAGGAGAAATCGGCGAGTGGATCGCCGAGCGTCGAGAGCTCCCAATCGAGCACGGCGGCGATCTGCGGCGCGTCGGGCGATAAGATGATGTTGTCGAGCCGGTAGTCGCCGTGCACCACCCGCGGCGCCTCGCCGGGCGGCAGATGCGCCGGCAGCCAGGCGATCAGGCGCTCCATGTCCTCGATCGCTTCGGTCTCCGAGGCGCGATATTGCTTCGACCAGCGCTCGACTTGGCGTGAGACGTAATTTTCGCCGCGGCCGTAGTCCGACAGGCCGATTGCGGCGGGATCGAAGGTGTGCAGCCGCGCGATGGTCGCGTTCATGGCGTCGTAGACCGCGGCGCGCTCGGCCGGATTGGACGCCGGCATTTGCGGCTCCCAGAATACGCGGCCCTCGACATGGGCCATGACGAAGAACGGCGTGCCGACGATGCTGTCGTCTGAGCAATAGAGCACCGGCTCGGCGACCGGAAAGCGCTGGGCGGCAAGCGCGCTGATGATGCGGTACTCGCGGTCCACGGCGTGCGCCGAGGGCAACAGCTTGCCCGGCGGCTTCCGCCGCAGCACGTAGCGTCGCAGCGGCGTCTCCACCAGATAAGTCGGGTTGGACTGGCCGCCCTTGAACTGGCTGACCACGATGGGGCCGGCGAACCCGGCAACATGCGCGGTCAAATAGTCTTGCAGCCGCGCCACGTCGAAGCGCAGCCGTTCGGCGACCTCGCGCGTGCCGGAAAAGGCGTTCTGGCGGTCGATCGTGGTCATGCGCGGATTCTAGCGCGCGGCAAAGAAATCCAGCAATGCCTGCGCGGTCGCGGCCGGGTTTTCTTCCGGCACGTAGTGGCCGCTTGCGATTGCCGTGCCGCGCAGGTCCGGCGCCCAGTCGCGCCAGGCGGCAAGCACATCGATGCCGGCATTGGCGGGGAGCCCGCCGGAGCCCCACAGCGCCAGCACCGGGCAGCCGATCCTCTTGCCGGCGGCGCGGTCGGCCTCGTCATTGGCGAGGTCGGTGGTGCGGCCGGCGCGGTAGTCCTCGCACATGGCGTGGATGCGTAGAGGATCCTGATAGGCGGCATGGTAGTGCGCCAATGCTCGCGGATCGAAAATTGAGATGTCCTTGGCCTCGGCGCCGGCGCGCGCCCGGGAATCGAAGAAGAATGCCGGGTCGTGGCCGATCAGCGTCTCGGGAAACGGCGCCGGCAGCGCCAGGAAGGTCCAGTGCCAGGCGCGCGAGGCAAGCCGCAAGTCGAAGCGGTGCCACATGTCCCAAGTGGTGATGATGTCGAGCACCGCGAGTTGCGCAAGCCGGCCGGGATGGTCAAGCGCAAGCCGATAGCCGACCCGGCCGCCGCGATCATGGCCGGCGAGGCGGAAGCGAGCGAAGCCGAGCGTCTCCATCGCCTCGACCATGACGGCGGCCATGGCGCGTTTGGTGTAGGGCGCATGGTCGGATTGCGCCTCCGGCACCGCCGACCAGCCGTAGCCGGGCAGATCGGCGATCACGAGCGTGAAATGCGCGGCAAGCTCCGGCGCCACGCGGTGCCACATCACGTTGCTCTGCGGATGGCCGTGCAGCAAAAGCAGCGGCGGCCCGCTGCCGCCGACCCGGGCAAAGATTTTGCCGATCGACGTGTCGATCCAGGGCGCGGCGTAGCCGGGATAAAGGTCGGCAAGGTCGGGCATTATTTCGCCTCCCGCTCCACCGCGCGCCAACCGATGTCGTGGCGATAAAACCCTTCCGGCCAGCGGATGCGGGAAATCGCCTCATAGGCGCGCGCCTGCGCTTCTTTCACCGTCTTGCCGATCGCCGAGACGTTGAGCACGCGGCCGCCATTGGCGAGGATGCGGTCGCCGTCGGCCTTGGTGCCGGCATGGAAGATTTCCACGCCCTCGACCTTCGCCGCGTCATCGAGACCTTCGATGACCGAGCCGCGGGCATAGTGTCCCGGATAGCCCTGGGCGGCCATCACCACGGTGAGCGCCGGGTCCGGATACCAGCGCAGGTCGAAGGATTTGAGTTGCCCGTCGCGGCTTGCCAAGAGCGCCGGCACCAGATCCGACATCAGCCGCAGCATCTGCACTTGGGTTTCCGGATCGCCGAAACGGGCATTGTATTCGATCAGCTTCGGTCCCTCGGCGGTGATCATCAGGCCGGCGTAGAGCACGCCTTTATAGGGCGTGCCCATGGCCTGCATTGCCCGCAATGTCGGCATGATGATTTCAGCCATCACACGGGCGCTCATGGCGGCGTCGATATTCGGCGCCGGCGAATAGGCGCCCATGCCGCCAGTGTTCGGCCCCTGGTCGCCGTCGAAGGCGCGCTTGTGGTCTTGCGCCGTGGTCAGCGCGACCGCGGCCTCGCCGTCGCCGAGCGCGAAGAACGACGCCTCCTCGCCGGCGAGGAACTCTTCGATGACGACTTCGCCGCCGGCTTCGCCCAACCCGCCGCCGAACATCATGTCGACGGCGGCTTCGGCCTCGGCGACGCTTTGCGCCACCACCACGCCCTTGCCGGCGGCAAGGCCGTCGGCCTTGACCACGATCGGCGCGCCGCGGGCGCGCAAATAGGTTTTGGCCGCTTCCGCCGAGCGGAAGCGCTCATAGGCCGCGGTCGGGATGCCGTTGGCGCGACACAGATCCTTGGTGAAGCCCTTGGAGCCCTCAAGCTGCGCCGCGGCCCGGGTCGGGCCGAACGCCTTGATGCCGGCGGCTTCCAGATCATCGACGATACCGGCGCATAGCGGCGCCTCCGGCCCGACCACCACAAAGTCGATGTGCCGGTCGCGGCAAAACGCGATCACCGCCCCGTGGTCGGTGATGTCGATGGCGACGCATTCGGCCTCCTGCGCGATGCCGGCATTGCCCGGCGCGCAATAAAGCCGGTCGGTGAGCGGGCTTGCGGCCATTTTCCAGGCCAGCGCGTGCTCGCGTCCGCCGGAGCCCAACAGCAGAATATTCATGGGTTGGAACGCATTTCTTCGGTAGGCTCAGGCGGAATTACCAGCGGGCCGGGGCCTTGACCCGCGGCGGCGCACAACACTAATCGGGTCAAAAGCAAAAGCCCATGGAGCGCGCCGCTCCATCCACATTTCGGGGTATCCGCCTCGTCCGGGAGATCGTGATGATCCGTTTGGCCGTCGGTGTCGCATTACTGCTTGCGCTCTGCCTTGGCGGGACGCCGCCCGCGCAGGCCGAGACCATCGCGGTTTTCACCAAAAACCAGGGCAGCCCGATCTTTGCCGCGCTGCGCGCCGGCGCGGCGGTCGCGGCCAAGACTCTCGGCGTCCAGGTGGTCCACTACATCCCGTCGACGCCGGACAGCGTGGCCGAGCAGAACAAGCTCGTTGACGACGCCATCAAGGACAAACCGGACGCCATCGTCTTCGTGCCGGTCAAGTTCACCGAAGCCGACAGCGCGGTGAAAAAGATCAACGCAGCGCTTATTCCGCTGATCAATGCCAACGAGCGGCTGATCGGTGGCAACATCGTCGGCTATGTCGGCATCAACGACGTGTCGCTGGCGCGCGAGACCGGCCGTTACCTGCTCAAGGCGTTGAACGGCAGCGGCAGCGTCGTGATCCTCGACGGGCCGGACGCCAATTTCACCGCGCAAGGCCGCGGCCAGGGCTTTCGCGACGTCATCAAGGAATATTCTGACGTAAGACTCCTCGACGCCAGGCCGGCCAATTATCAGCGCGCCGAGGGCAAGAAAGTGGTGGCCGGTTTTCTGAGCAAATTTGCGCAGCTCGACGGCATTCTCGCCGGCAACGATCCGATGGCGATGGGCGCGGTCGACGCGCTCAAAGCCGCCAACCGCAAAGCCTTGGTCGTCGGCATCAATGCCAGCCGTGAGGCGATGGATATGGTCAAATCCGGCGATATTCTCGGCAGCGGCGACTACGATACCTTCGCGCAAGGCTGCCTCGCCGTCGAAATGGCGGTGCGCAGCGTGCGCAAACAGGAGGTGCCGCGCGAGCTCATTCTCAAGCCCGTGGTGGTCGACAAGAACAATTACGCGCCGTTCGACCAGCCGTTCGAAAATCGCGAATGCCCGACCTTGGTCAACGTCGACCGGCAGAAATAGACAGATCGATTGGCGGGACCATTCGAAGGACAATGGCTTTGAACGAACCGCGGCTCAATCTGCCGGAACTGACCGTCTCCGAGCTGTCGACGGCGCTCAAGCGCACCATCGAGGACGCGTACGGCTATGTGCGGGTGCGCGGCGAGCTCGGCAAGGTGAGCTATCACGGCAACGGCCACGTCTATTTCGATCTCAAGGATGACCGCGCTTCGATTGCCGGCGTGATCTGGCGCAGCACCGCGCCGCGTATCAAGCTCAAGCTCGAAGCCGGCCTCGAAGTGGTCATTACCGGCCGGCTCACCACCTATCCGGGCCGGTCGCAATATCAAATCATCGTCGAGACGTTGGAGCCGGCCGGCCTTGGCGCGCTGATGGCGCTGCTCGAGGAGCGGCGCAAGAAATTCATCGCCGAGGGCCTGTTCGACGAGGCGCGCAAGCAGCTCTTGCCCTATCTGCCGACAGTGATCGGCGTCATCACCTCACCGAGCGGCGCCGTCATCCGCGATATTCTGCACCGGCTCGCCGGCCGCTTTCCGCGCCACGTGCTGGTTTGGCCGGTGAAGGTGCAGGGCGAAGGCTCGGCCGTCGAGGTCGCAGCAGCCATTGAGGGATTCAATGCGCTTGCCCCCTCCTTATCCTCCCCCGCAAGCGGGGGAGGGAAGGGAGGGGGCCTGCGGCGGCCGGATCTTCTCATCGTCGCCCGCGGCGGCGGTTCGCTGGAGGATCTGTGGTCGTTCAACGAGGAGATCGTGGTGCGTGCCGCGGCGGCGAGCCTGATCCCGCTGATTTCCGCGGTCGGCCACGAGACCGACGTGACCTTGATCGATTTTGCCGCCGACCGCCGCGCGCCGACGCCGACCGCGGCGGCCGAGATGGCGGTGCCGGTGCGCGCCGACCTTCTGGTCGATATCGATTCGCTCGCTCGGCGTGCGCTTGCCTCCTGGCGGCGCAATCAGGACGCCCGCCGCACCGAGCTGCGCGCGGCGGCCCGCGCGCTACCCGACGCCGACGAAGTGTTGGCGCTGCCGCGGCAGCGGCTCGATCATGCCGCCGCGGCGCTGACGCGGGCGCTGCGCGCCAATGCGCATATCCACAGGGTTGATTTCTCGCGCATCGGCGGGCGCCTCAACCCGCAATTATTGCGCGCCACCGTGGAACGGCGCCGCGAACGCTATGCCGGCATCGCGCAGCGGCTGCAGGCGAGCGTGGCTGCAAACATTCAGACCCATCGCGCCCGGATTGCCCGGGAGCACGAGCGCGTCGTGACGTTTGCGCATCGGGCCGAGCGCGCCGTCGGCGTCATTCTCGACCGGCGGTTCTCGCGTCTGGACCGGGCCGGGCAATTGCTGGCGGCGTTTTCCTATCGCGGCGTGCTGGCGCGGGGTTTCGCGCTGGTGCGCGACGGCGCCGGACAGCCGCTGCGGGCGGCTGCGGCGGTCAGCGCCGGGATGCGGCTCGACATCGAATTTTCCGACGGTCGCGTCGGCGCCGTCGCCGGCGATGCGCGGGTGACGCCGGAAGCTCCGCCAGCGCCGCCGCGGCGGCGCCGCCGACCGGGCGGCGGCGAAGGGCAGGGCAGCCTGTTCTGAAAAGCTTCAAGCCGGTGCCGCCGCGAAGACGCGGTCAATCAGTGTATCGAGGCGTTCGCCGGCGATCTTCGCCGACGGGGCGTGGTAGCCGGGCCGGATCGGATTGAAGAAGGAGTGGCCGGCGTCCGGGTAAAGAAAGACTTCGATGTTGGGGCGCGATTGCGCGGCCTGCATCACCGCTTCGACTTCGGGCCGCGGAATGTGCGGGTCCTTCAAGCCGTAATGCAGATGCACCGGACAAGTCACCCGGCCGAACTCGGCATCATGCTTGGCGATGCCCATGCCGTAGAACGACACCGCGGCATCGACGCCGGCCCGCGCCGCCGCGACGAAGGCCATGCGGCCGCCGGCGCAGAAGCCCAGCGCAAAAACCTTGCCGTCGGAAAACGGCTGCGCCCGCAGCCATTGCACCGCAGCGCCGATATCGCCGCCCGCGGCATCGACGTCGAAGGCGGCAAGCCGCGCCCAGGCGGCGTCGCGATCCGGCCCCTCGAAGGCAAGCTCCCCCGGATAGGCGGAGCGCCAGAACAGATTCGGGATCAACGCGTTGCAGCCGCGCCGCGCAAAGTCTTCGGCCATGTCGCGATTGTGCCTCCCGATGCCGAACATTTCGGTGAAGATCATGACGCTCGGCGACTGGCCTTTGTCCGGCCGCGCCAGATAGGCGTCGAAATTGCGGCCGCCTGCCTGCGTCAGCGCGATCGTCTGCGTCGTGACCATGGGCGAATGATCCCCGGGTGACTTTGCTGCCATCTTATCGCAGGCTGTTGCGTCGTTGCGAGATTGATCGAACGGGACATCCATGCAGGGTAAGATCGCAGTCGAGGAGCATTTTCGCATCGCCGAGACCACTGGAAGCGAAGGGCGCTATCCGGGCGCTTACTGGGCGGGGCTTTCGGCAAAACTCCTCGACATCCATGGCGCGCGGCTTGCCGAGATGGACAAGACCGGCATCGCCATCGAGGTCATCTCGCTCAACTCCAATGCGATCCAGGGCATTCCCGATCCGGCCAAGGCCATCGCGATCGCACGCAAGGCAAACGACGCGCTCGCAGAGGCGATCGCCAAGCGGCCGGACCGCTTCGCTGGCTTGGGCGCGCTGCCGATGCAGGACCCGCAAGCCGCGGCCGAAGAGCTTGCCCGCTGCGTGCGCGATCTGAAATTCAAGGGCGCGCTGGTCAACGGCTTTTCGCAACTCGGCTCCGCCGACACCGCCATCTATTACGACCTGCCGCAGTACCGGCCGTTCTGGGCCGAGGTGGAGCGGCTCGGCGTGCCGTTCTACCTGCATCCGCGCGATCAATTGCCGAGCCGCCGCCAGGCCTACGAAGGCCATGCCTGGCTGGTCGGTTCGCCCTGGGGCTTTGCCGACGAGACCGCGATCCATGCGCTCCGGCTGATGGGCTGCGGCCTGTTCGACGAATTTCCCAAATTACAGATCGTGCTCGGCCATCTCGGCGAGCGCATCCCTTACGACCTGTGGCGGCTCGATCATCGCCTGAGCAAAGTGCCGAACCGCCCGGCCGAGCGCACCATGGGCGACTATTTCCGCAATAATTTTCACATCGCCACCAGCGGTCACTTTTGCACGCCGTCGCTCGTCGCCGCGATCCTGACCATAGGCGCCGACCGCGTGTTGTTCGCGGTTGATTACCCGTTCGAGGATCACATGCAGGGCTGCGCGTGGTTCGATGCCGCCGAGATTGCTGAGGCCGATCGCATCAAGATCGGCCGCACCAACGCGGTGACGTTGTTTGGTCTCGGCTGACTTTGCGATTCTGTCAGTCCGTTCATTTCAGCGTCCTGGAACCACCATCATACTGGCGTGTTATGCGCTCGGCGAACACTTTCGTGTCCAGGGAGGACCAAGATGTTACGGACCATGTTTGCGATGACGGTTGCGGGTTTGCTCGTCGCGGCCGTTTCCGGGACTTCACAAGCTGTGCCGATTGCGCCGCTTCCGGCGGACCTCACGAGCGAGACGGGTGGTTTGACCCCAGTATATTGGCATCACCACTACTGGCATCATCACTACTGGCATCGTCACTACTGGCATCGTCACTACGGCCATGCATACGGGCATCGCCACTGCTGGCGCGGCCGCTGGGGCCACCTGCACTGCGGCTGGTAAGCCCGCCGCGCTGGCCCAAGGACTCCGCGGAAGCATGGCAAGCCCGCCTTAGGCGGTGTGGCTTTTCCGTCGAAAACGCGTCAATCTGGCGCTGCGCCGATGTTCCTTCGGTGCGGCGCTTGGTTTTTCGAATGAGCCCCGGCGCCTCGGTAGCTTCGTCATCTCTCGGGAGTGATTCATGGATCTTCTTGCCGATCGCGGTCGCCGCGTGCCGATCGAGGAGCTCAATACCTCCAGGCTCCTGGCCCATGCCCGCAAGCAGGCGCATGAGCGCAATCTCGACGACGTTTTGATCGCCGACGTCGATTCGCACCATTACGAGAACGAGTGTTTCGACGAGTTTCTGCCCTTCATCGAGAACGACGTACTGCGCCACCTGGTGCTGGCCGGCCGCGCCAAGGGGCGGCAGGCGCTCACCCCGAGCCAGGTCAGCTTCCAGGACATGGGCGGCCGCATCACCCGCTATCCCTTGCGCTCGTCGGAAAAGACCGCAGCCGGCAAGCTGCGCGACGTCGAATTGGGCCAGCGCTGGATGGACGCTATGAGCGTCGACTATTCCTGCCTGTTCCCGACCTTGCTGCTGTCGGTGGGGCTGCATCCGTCGACCGAGATGGAGATCGAGCTGTGCTTCTCGTACAACCGCTGGCTCACCGAGCACGTGCTGCCGGCAGGCGACGGGCGGCTCTACTCGATGCTGTCATTGCCGATCTCCGAGCCCGACGAAGCGTTGCGTCAGATCGAGAAATTCGGCGACTGCAAGCATGTCACCGGCTTTCTCGTGACCTCGGCGCGCACCTTGCCGATCCATCACAATTCCAACATGAAGGTGTTCCGCGCCATCGAGGAGCGCGGGCTGGCGCTCGCCTTCCACTCGGCCATCAATATCGGCGAGCCGGTGTTCAAGGGGCTCAACCGGTTCGCCGCCGTGCACGCGCTCGGCTTCCCGTTCTTCAACATTTTGCACATGACCAATTGGATCACCAACGGGCTCGGCGAGCGCTTTCCGAAATTGCCGGTGATCTGGATCGAGGGCGGGCTCGCCTGGGTGCCGTTCCTGATGCAGCGGCTCGACCATGAATTCATGCTGCGCGCCTCCGAATTTCCGCTGTTGAAGAAGAAGCCATCCGATTACATGCGCGACATGTATTACGCCTCGCAGCCCATGGAGTGTGTCGACATGCTGACGCTGGAATGCACCTTCCGCATGATCAATGCGGAAAGCCAGCTGATGTACGCTTCCGACTATCCGCACTGGGATTTCGACCTGCCGTCGACGGTGTGGGATTTGCCGTTCCTGTCGGAAAAAGCCAAGCACAATATCCTCGGCGGCACCGCGGCGCGGCTGTTCAAGCTGCCGCCGCGCAACGACAAGCAGAAACAAAACCTCGCCCGCTTCGGCAATCTCGCGGCGTGATGACCGGGGTCAAGCTCGGTGTCGATATCGGCGGCACCTTCACCGACGTCGCGCTCGAAGTCGGCGACAGGCGCTATACGGCGAAGGGCTTGACCACGCCGCGCGCGCCGGAAGACGGCGTGCTGGCGATTCTGCGTTCGGTCATCGCCGAAGCTGGCGTGGCGCCCGCTGACGTGCGCCTGATCATCCACGGCACCACGCTCGCCACCAATGCGCTCATCGAGCGCAAGGGCGCCAAGACCGCGTTGCTCACCACCGAAGGCTTTCGCGACGTGGTCGAGATCCGCCACGAGAACCGCTTCGAGCAATACGACGTCAATATCGATCTGCCGCCGCCGCTGGTGCCGCGCCGGCTGCGGCTGCCGGTGCGCGAACGCATCGACGCGCAAGGCGCCGTGCTGGTGCCGCTCGATGACGGCAGTATCAGCCGCGCGATCGACACGCTCGCGGCGCAACAGGTCGAGGCCGTGGCGGTCGGGTTCCTGCACAGCTTCACCAATCCCGATCACGAGCGCCGGGTCGGCGAGGCGATCGCGCGCCGGCTGCCGCATATCGCGGTGACGCTCTCCTCCGACGTTTCGCCGGAAATGCGCGAATACGAGCGCTTCTCCACGGCCTGCGCCAACGCCTATCTGCAGCCGCTGATCGGCAGCTACGTGCAAAAGCTCGAGCGCGAACTTGCTCGTGCCGGCTTTTGCTGCCCGATGCTGCTGATGACGTCCGGAGGCGGTATCACCACCGCCGACACCGCCATCCGCTTCCCGGTGCGGCTTGTCGAATCCGGCCCGGCCGGCGGCGCCATCTTCGCCGCCTGCATCGCGCGCCAGCACGGCCTCGACCAGGTGGTGTCGTTCGACATGGGCGGCACCACGGCGAAAATCTGCTTCATCGACAAGGCGCAGCCGCAGACCGCGCGACTGTTCGAAGTGGCGCGCATCTACCGTTTCGCCAAAGGCTCTGGCCTGCCGCTGCGCATTCCGGTGATCGAGATGGTCGAGATCGGCGCCGGCGGCGGCTCGATCGCCAGCGTCGACGGGCTTAACCGCATCGTGGTCGGTCCGGCGAGCGCCGGCTCCGAGCCCGGCCCGGTGTGCTACGGCCGCGGCGGCAGCGAGCCGACCGTGACCGACGCCGACGTGGCGCTCGGCCGCATCGATCCGCAGACATTTTCCGGTGGCAAGATGGCGCTCGATGCTGACGGCGCCAAGAATGCGATCGCGGCGCGGATCGGCAAAAAGCTCGACCTCGTGGTCGAGCACGCGGCGCTCGGCATCAGCGAGGTCGTCGACGAGAACATGGCCAATGCGGCCCGCGTGCACGGCATCGAGAGCGGCAAGGATTTACGGCCGCGCACCCTGATCGCCTTCGGCGGCGCCGCGCCGCTTCACGCCGCGCGGATTGCGGAAAAACTCGGCATCGGCCGCGTGCTGATCCCGGCCAATGCCGGCGTCGGCTCGGCGGTCGGGCTGTTGCGCGCGCCGGTGGCGTACGAGGTGGTGCGCGGCCGCCTGATGCGGCTTGAAACCTTCGATGCGGCGGCCGCCAATCGCCTGCTTGCCGAAATGCGCGCCGAAGCCGAAGCCATCGTGCGCCGCGGCGCGCCGGAGGCTTCGCTCAGCGAGCGGCGCTCGGCGCTGATGCGCTATCGCGGCCAGGGTCACGAGATCACCGTCGAGCTTCCGGTGCGCGATTTCACCGCCGCCGATCGCGCGACCATGCGAAAGCTGTTCGAAGAAGCCTACAGCCGGCTCTATAGCCGTCATATTCCCGGCGTCGAGATCGAGATTTTGAGTTGGGTGGTCGCAATCGCCGCGCCCGCCGAAGGCGAGCTTGCGGTGGCGGCCGAAACGAAATCGACGGAGCCAAAGCCGCACACGCGGCGGCCGGTGTTCGATCCGGCAAGCGGCGAATTTTCGGACGTGCCGATCTACTGGCGGCCGGATCTGGTGCCCGGCGCATCCATCCGCGGCCCGGCGGTGATCGCCGAGGACGATACGTCCACGGTGGTCAGCCCACTGTTCGACGCGCGCATCGACCGGTTCGGTTATATTGAACTCACTCGTCGCGAGATCTGAACCATGATCGCACGCCCCAACGCCGCGCTGGCACAGATCCATACCCAGATCATGTGGAATCGCCTGATCGCGGTGGTCGAGGAGCAGGCGCAGACCATGATCCGCACCGCGTTCTCGACCTCGGTGCGCGAGGCCGGCGATCTGTCCGCCGGCGTGTTCGACCGCCAGGGTCGGATGCTGGCGCAGGCCGTCACCGGCACGCCGGGCCACGTCAATTCCATGGCCAACGGCGTCAAGCATTTTCTCGACGTCTATCCGATCGACGGCATGAAGCCCGGCGATCACTTCATCACCAACGATCCGTGGCTCACCGCCGGCCATCTGCATGACATCACCGTGGTGACGCCGAGCTTTTATCGTGGGCAAGCGGTCGGGCTGTTCGCCAACACCATCCATGTGGTCGATATCGGCGGGCTTGGCATGGGGCCGGACGGCCGGCAGGTGTTCGAGGAGGGCGTGGCCATTCCGATCATGAAGCTTGCCCGCGAGGGCCGCATGAACGAGGATCTGTTGCGCCTGGTGCGCGCCAATGTGCGCGAGCCGCTGCAGGTCGAGGGCGACATCTATGCCTGCGCCGCCTGCAACGACGAAGGCAGCCGCCGCCTGATCGAGATGATGGAGGAGTTTGGCATCTTAAATCTCGATCGTCTCGGCGACACCATCCTCGAAGCCTCGCGCGAGGCGACCTTGGCGCGCATCCGCGCGCTGCCGCAGGGCACCTATCGCAACGCCATGACCATCGACGGTTACGAGAAGCCGCTCGTTCTCAACGCGGCGTTGACCGTGGGCGACGACGGCATCCACGTCGATTACGACGGTACGTCGTCGGCGTCGGCCTATGGCATCAACGTCGTCTACAATTATTGCCTCGCCTACACCGCGTTCGGCGTCAAATGCCTGGTGGCGCCGGACGTGCCGAACAATGCCGGCTCGCTTGCGCCGATCACGGTCGCCGCGCCGGAAGGTTGCCTGCTCAACGTCAAGCGGCCGTGGCCGGTGGCGGCGCGCCATACCGTCGGCCAGATGCTGCCCGACGTGGTGTTCGGCTGCTTGGCGAACGTCATCCCCGGCGGCGTGCCGGCCGAGGGCGCGTCGGCGTTGTGGAATCCGCAGATTTTTGGCGGCGGCTCGTTGGTCGATGAAGTCGCCGACGGCACCGACGCCAACATGCTGCCGGAATTCTCCACCGTGATCTTTCACTGCGGCGGCGCCGGCGCCCGGCCGGAAAAGGACGGCTTGAGCGCGACCGCATTTCCATCCGGCGTGCGCACCATCCCGGTGGAAGCCACCGAGAGCGTGGCGCCGGTAGTGTTTCATCGCCGCGAATTCCGCGAGAGCTCGGGCGGCGCCGGCAAGCGCCGCGGCGGGCTCGGCCAGGTGATCGAGATCGGCGGCGCCGGCTCAAATCCGGTGGCGCTGTTGTGCAACTTCGAACGGGTAAAAAACCCGGCGCGCGGCCGCGACGGCGGCAAATCCGGCGCTGCCGGCACGGTGGCGCTGCGCTCGGGCCGTCCGATCCGGCCGAAGGGCCGGCAGACGGTGCCGCCGCGCGATGCCATCCAGTTGCATCTGCCCGGCGGCGGTGGTTTTGGCGATCCGCGCACGCGTGATCCGCACAGCGTGCGCGACGACGTGCTCGACGGCTTGATCACGGCGGAGGAGGCGCAGCGCGATTACGGCGTCGTCATCGATGGGCGCGGCGAGATCGATGCCGCCGCGACCGCGCGTATGCGCTCGGCTTAAATCTGAAAAAAATGCTATTGTGGCGTCCGGCCAGCAGTCCGGTAGCCGCGAACGCACAATGCCCATCAAAATCATCGGCATGATCGGCGTCACGCCGTCGCGCAGCGACGCCACCCTGCATGTCATCGAGGGCGGCTTGTCGCCCGATTACGTGATCCAGGCCGCGCGTGCCCACGAAGCCTCCGGCTTCGATCTGGTGCTGGTCGGCTATTCGTCGTCCTCCGCCGAGGGTTTTCTGGTCGCATTGCACGCGGCGTCGCGCACCGAACGGTTGGGTTATCTCATCGCGCATCGGCCCGGTTTCGTGGCGCCGACCTTGATGGCACGCAAGATCGCGACCTTCGATCATCTGACCCAGGGCCGCCTCGTCCTGCATGTCATCACCGGCAAGACCGACGACGAGCAGGAGGGCGACGGCGATTTCACGCCGAAGGCCGAGCGCTATCGCCGCGCCGCCGAATATCTCGAACTGATGAAGCTTGCCTGGGCGAGCGAGCGGCCATTCGATTTCGCCGGCGAGTTCTACAAGGTCAAGGGCGCGCATTCCGACGTGCGGCCGCTGCAAAAACCGCATCCGCTCATCTTCTTCGGCGGCGCCTCGGACGGCGCGCTCGAAATGGGCGCGCGGCTGTGCGACGTCTATGCCATCTACGCCGAGCCGCTCAAATCGACCCGCGAGCGCATGCGCGACTTTCGCGCCCGCGCTGCCGTGTTCGGCCGCACGCCGGGCTTCAATGTCTCGGTGCGCCCGATCATCGCCGCAAGCGAAGGCGCCGCCTGGGACAAGGCGAACAGGATTTTGGCCGGCGTCTCCGGCAATAAAGGCTGGAGCCGGCAGGAGGCGATGGCGGGACCGGTGGACAATGCCGGGCGGCGGCTGATGGGTTTTGCGCTCGAACGCGACGTCCACGACGAGCGGCTGTGGATGCCGATCGCGCGCGCCACCGGCGCGCTCGGCAATACCTCGTGTCTGGTCGGCACCGCCGAGCAGGTCGCGACCGCGATCCTGGAATATTACAAGCTCGGCGTCGGCTCGGTGTTGATCCGCGGTTTTGATCCGATGAACGACACCGTCGAGTTCGGCCGCGAGCTTATTCCGTGCATCAAGGCCGGCGCCGCCGAGGTCGATCGCCTGCAAGCGGCCGGCTGAGCTTTTATGCCGACAGCGCGATTGGCGCGCCGGCGCCGGCGTCCTGCAGGATCATGTCCGAACCCTTTTCGCCGATCATGACCGCGGCCGCATTGGTGTTGCCGGACACGACCGTCGGCATGATCGAGGCGTCGACCACGCGCAGGTGTTCGAAGCCGCGCACGCGCAGCCGCTCGTCGACAACGGCCGCCACGTCCGGCCCCATGCGGCAGGTCGAGGTCGGATGATAGACCGTGGTGCCGGTGTTGCGGGCATAGGCCAACAGATCGGCGTCGCTTTGGCATTGCGGCCCGGGCGCGTGTTCCTCGGCGATCAGCTTGCGCATCACCGGCTGGCTCATGACCTTGCGCAGCACCTGCAAGCCGGCGACCACGGTGTCGCAGTCGGCGCGCGCCGAAAGATAGCGCGGCTGGATCGCCGGCGCGTCGGTAGGATTGTTGGATTTGATCTGCACCGTACCGCGGCTCTCCGGCCGCAATTGGCAGATCGACGCCATGAAGCCGGAGAACGGATGCACCGCGGCGCCCGCGGTCTCGGTCGAGAAGATGAGGAAGTGAATCTGTACGTCCGGCGTCGCCAGATCGGGCCGGGTGCGGAAGAACGCGCCGGCATAGCCGGCGCCGATGCTCAACAGCCCCTTGCGGGAGAGCATATAGCGGACGCCGGCGCCGTAGCGGTGACGCCAGTTGTTGATGACGTCGTTGGCGGTGATCGGTGCGGTGCAGCGGAATTGCATGCGTACCTGGAGATGGTCCTGCAGGTCGGCGCCGACGCCGGGCATGTCGGCGATCACGGCGATGCCGTGGCGGCGCAGCAGATCCGCCGGCCCGACGCCGGAGAGTTGCAGAAGCTGCGGCGAATTGAACGCGCCGCCTGCAAGGAGGACTTCGCCGCCGGCGTAAGCGGTGCGCGTCGCCGCGCCTTGGCGGTATTCGATGCCGACGGCGCGGCGACCCTCGAACACAATCCGCGTCGCCAACGCGTTGAGCTCGACCTTGAGATTGGCCCGCTTGCGCGCCTGTTTCAGATAGCCGGCCGCGGTCGACCAGCGGCGGCCGTTCTTTGCCGTGAGCTGGAAGTAGCCGGCGCCTTCCTGTTTCGGTCCGTTGAAGTCGTCGTTGCGCGGGATGCCGGTTTGCTCGGCCGCTTCGAGGAAGGCTTCGCACAACGGGTGCGGCTCGCACACGTTGGAGACGGAGAGCGGCCCGCCGGTGCCATGCAGTTCGTCGGCGCCGCGCTCCTGATCCTCGGCGCGGCGGAAATACGGCAGCACGTCGGCGAAGGCCCAGCCGGCATTGCCGAGCTGCCGCCAGTGATCGTAGTCCTCGTGCTGGCCGCGGATATAGAGGAGCCCGTTGATCGAGCTCGACCCGCCCAGCACCTTGCCGCGCGGCTGGATGATTTGCCGATTGTTGAGCTCGGGCTCCGGCTCGGATTTGTAAAGCCAATTCACCTTGGCATCGTTGAAAAGCTTGCCGAAGCCGAGCGGCACGTGAATCCAGAAATGACGGTCATGGCCGCCGGCTTCGAGCAGCAGCACCCGATGCCGCCCCGACGCGGTCAGCCGGTTGGCCAGCACGCAGCCGGCCGAGCCGGCGCCGACGACGATGTAGTCGAAATGCTCGGAATCCTGACGTTGTGCCATGGCGCGTTTTTCTCCCGGCCGGGAGCATAGCGTGAAACAGCCGCCGGTGGCACGCCGGCTTGGCGTGTCACCGTGAGACATGCATTTCGGAACCTGATATTCCTTACCGATTGCAATCGGCACGATCTCATTGGGGGCGGGTTCACGTGGCGACCGGCATCGGACGGCGGAAATTCATATCCGCGCTCGGCGGTGCAACCTTGGCATGGCCGCTCGCCGCGCACGCCCAGCAGCGCGGGCGCATACCGCAGATCACCATATGGATGGGGCGTGCGGAGGATGCGGAAGGCCGACGCCACACCGCGGCGTTTCGCGACGGGTTGCAAGCGCTCGGCTGGGTCGACGGCCGCAATATTCGGACGGATTATCGCTGGGTGCCTGGCGATGTCGAACGGGTCCAGACCACTGCCAAGGAAGTCGCCGCGCAGCAACCGGACCTGATCGTCGCCGAGACAACCCCGGCGGTCGCCGCGCTTCGGCACGAAAGTCCCACCACCCCGATCGTCTTCGTCAACGTTTCCGACCCGATCGGCAGTGGCTTTGTCGCAAGCCTGGCCCATCCGGGCGGCACGATCACCGGCTTCATGTCCAACGAGCCGACGCTGGGCGGAAAATGGCCGGAGCTGATCAAAGAGATCGCGCCCGGCATCACTCCATGTGGGCTTCCTGTTCAATCCGAACACTTCACCCCACGCCAAAGCATTCATGCGCCAGGCGGAGATCGCGGCCTTGGCGATCGGCATCAAATTGTCGGCGACGCCGTTTCAGGGCGACGCCGATATTGAAAGCGCGATCGTTGCGCTGTCGCGAGAGCCTGGCGGCGGCCTGATCGTTTTGCCGGAGCCGAGCACCAACGTCCGCAGCGCGATCATTATCGAATTGGCCGCCCGCTACCGGCTGCCGACGCTCTTTGCCTTTCGCTACCAGGCCACCGGCGGTGGTCTGATCTCCTACGGCGTCGATCTGGCCGACTCGTTCCGGGGCGCGGCCTCTTATGTCGATCGCATCCTCAAGGGGGAGATGCCGGCCGGCTTGCCGGTGCCGGCGCCGACCAAATTCGCCCTGGTCGTCAACCTCAAGACCGCCAAAACGCTCGGCCTCGACGTACCGACCTCCATGCTGTTGCGCGCCACCGAGGTGATCGAATAAGGGCGTGCGGCTGCCGCGTTCGGAAAGGATCTTGTCACGGGCTAAAAATAAATGCTACATGACGTAACATTAAAATGTGTAGCATTAACGATTCACGGGACACGCCATGTACGCGAGGGGAAGCCTGGCAACATTGATTGCAGCGCTGGTGACGACGACGCCGGTCTTTGCCAGTTGCGTGACCGGTCATTTCCGTTTCTTTGCTCGCGGCGACACCGTCACCGCGAACGAACGCCTGGCAAGCGGCGATACCTGTTTCCACACGTTGCGAAACCACCCGCTGGCAGGAAACTCATTTCGTCAGCTCGCCATCGCCCAAAATCCCAGCCATGGGAGCGTAACCTTTGACGGCTCGGCATTCCAATACAGATCGAGCCAAGGCTATCGCGGATCGGACAGCTACGCCGTCAAAATTTGCATGGAGTCGCCGCGTGGAAAGGGCTGCTCGGTCGTGACTTTCAACGCCGATATCAATTGAATCCAGACAATCAACGGACGTTGCGGTGCCTGGCGTCGCCATCGCGGTCGCCTTCAGCGCGCAAAGTCAACGGCGGTGGTATTGCCGCCGCAGAGCACGATGCCGACGCGCTCGCCCGCTCGCGGCCGATAGCGGCCGGACGTGAGCGCGGCAAAGGCGGCGGCGCCGCCCGGCTCGACGACGATCCGGGTCACGCTCCACAATATCTCCTGCGCCCTGGCGATGGCGTCGTCGCTCACCAAGACCACGCGATCGACGTAGCGCTGCGCAATCGGAAAACCCCGTTCGCCGACCCGCTTGGGCGCCAGCGACTCCGCGGCGATGCCACCGGTTTCGGCATCAACCGGCCGGCCGGCTTCGAGCGCTTTCGCAAGTGTGGGGGACGCCTCCGGCTCGACGCCGACGATGGCGATGCTCCCGGCGTACCAGGCGGCGATGCCGCCGATCAGGCCGCCGCCACCGACCGCGACCAACAGCGTGTCGAGATCGGGCGCCTGCGCTTGCAGTTCGAGGCCGACGGTTCCCTGGCCGAGCAACGTCTCGGTCTGATCGAACGCATGAACCGGCAGCGCGCCCGATTGCGCCGCCCAGGCTTCGCTGGCGGCGAGCGCATCGGCATAGCGTTCGCCGCTGACGACGAGGTCGGCGCCATAGTCGCGGATGCGCCGGATTTTTGCCGGTGAGGAAATGCTGGGCAAGAAGATTTTGGCGGGTATGTTGAGCGTTTTCGCCGCGTAAGCGACCGCGACGCCGTGATTGCCGCCGGACGCCGCGACCACGCCGGCCTTTGGCACCTCGCGCAGCAGCAGATTGGCAAAGGCGCCGCGCGCCTTGAACGAGCCGGAATGCTGCAGCTGTTCCAGCTTCAAGGTGATCGGGCCCCGAGCGAGACCGAAATCGCCGCCCCCGATTTCGACCACCGGCGTGCGCCGGATATAGGGCCGGATCGTGCGTTCGGCGCTTTCGATCCGCTCGCGGCTGATCGTGTCCGGGATTGTTTCCATGGGCGTGGCGACTCGTTTGCAGGAGCCGGCCGCGGCGCGTGCGGCGGCATCAAAGTCAATGGATGTTCTACAGACGCGACGAGGCCAATATCCGCGAGCTCAAGCGAAACGTGTTGCGGACGTTCTAGTCTAGCGCACGAATTTGTAATGAAACCGCGCGCCGTCGGGCTCGATCAGGCCCGCGGTCGGATGCGGGAAATGGATCGGCAGCACGAAGCGGCCGGTGCCGGCGGTGTCGCTTAGGAATTTGCGGCGCGATTGTGCGGCCTGCGCCGGGTCCCAGTCGAACACCGTTGACCAGTCCGGCTCGCGGCATTGCAGCGCGTGATGCATCAGGTCGCCGACGACAATCGCCTGTTGGCCGCGCGAGCGGATATTGACGCAGCAATGGCACGGTGAATGGCCCGGCGTCGGCGTCAACCAGAACGTATCGTCGAGCTGATAATCGTCGTCGACCAGGAGCGCTTGCCCGGCCGCGACCACCGGCTCGCAATTGAACGGCCACACGTTGCCGCCGCCGCCCGGCCGGTTGCCGCCGCGTTTGGCTTCGTCCTCCCACGCCGCATATTCGCGTTTGTGGAAAATGTATTTCGCTTTCGGAAAGGTCGGCACCCAGCGGCCGTTGCGCAGCATGGTGTTCCAGCCGGTATGGTCGATGTGCAGGTGGGTGCAGAACACGTAATCGATGTCTTCGAAGCGCAGGCCCGAGGCACGAAAGCCGTCGAGCCAGGGCTGTTTCGGGAAATCCATCGGCGGCGGATAGCCCTTGTCCTCGCCGGTGCAGGTGTCGATCAGGATGGTGTGCTTGGGTGTGCGCACCACATAGGTCTGATAGGTGATGACCATCTTGCCGGACACCGGATCGAACACTTCCGGGTCGAGGGCGGCGAGATGGCGCCGGCCGATCTCCGGATCGTAAGCCGGGAACATTTCCTCCGGCTTCCGCCACGGCCCGTCGCGTTCGATGATGCTGGTGATGGTGACGTCGCCGATGGTGAGCTGTCGCATATTCCCCCGCCTTTGTGCCGTTCGGCTCTCGCGCGTGCCGTGTTGCGCCAGCATAACGGACATCGGCACGGGGCGCCTAGCCAGCGCGGCGTCGGCTCCGGTTATCTGAGGAGCGGCGCTACTTCTCCAGCCACGCCGGCACGCGCTTGAGCGCGTCGTTGCGCGCCGCCGGATTGGTGCCGCCGTGGGCTCGGCCGGACGGATCGACGGTGTTGATCAGGCCGGTGCGCAGGCGGACCGGCGAATTGGCGCGGTCGAATTCGTGAAAGGCGCCGGGATAGACGACGATCTCGGCGCGGGCGCTGCGGCCGCGGGCGCCGGCGACCATCTGCTGGCAGGCCGCCGCCGGCGTCCAGTCATCGGCGCTGCCGATCAGGACGAGCGTCGGCACGCGGGCGCTCCAGGCGGTCTCGCGCAGGCGCCGACAGCTCGGATAGAGCGCGACCGCCGAGCGGAAATCGGCGCCGCCGTCGTGGGGCACGGCGGTCCGCCGCACCGTCCACAGCGCCGCCGCGCCGCCGTGCGACCAGCCGAGCAGCGAAATGTGGTCGGCCTTGACGTAGCTCTGGCTTTGCAGCCAGCGGCGCGCCGCATTGGCATCGGCGACGCGCTCGCGCCGGGCGCGGACTTTGCGGTTGGCTTCGCGGCATTGCGGGCCGAGCCCGCGCGAGCCGAACGAGTCCGGGAACAGCACGACAAAGCCTTTGCCGACCAGCAGATTGGCCCATTCGCCGTAGAGCTGCGATTGGGTCGCCGGGCGGCGGATGAGCCCGCCGCAATCGTGCATCGCCACCACCGCCGGAAACGGTCCGTCGCCCTGGGGCCGGTATAGCGTGCCGTGGAGCGTCATGGTGTCGGCGGGGACGTCGACTTGCTCCGGTGTCGCGGCAAGCGCGATGGTGGCGCCGAAGGCCACGCCGGCAAGCGCGAGGAAAAATTTGCGAAAGTCCATATCTGCCAATGCGAATTCGCCAGCCGGCCGGTACTGCTGCAGCCCCAACTTACCACGGCGCGCGCCAGCGGCGCAGCGCGTTGGCGATCAAAAGTAAGAGGGTTTCGCCCGCGCGGCGGAATGATTATGTTGCGCGAATCGGGGGCAGGCCCAAACCTTCAAGGAAGCAGGCGGAGGCGCATTTGCTCAATCGTACCGATCGCCCGGCCCCGATGCCCGGCGAGGCCGACGTCAAATATCTCGACGGCGATTTCCGCGTGGTGCGGCCCGGCGCCTTCGTGCGTTGCGCGGTGACCGGCGTCGCCATTCCGCTCGAGGAATTGCGCTACTGGAGCGTCGATCTGCAGGAAGCCTATGCCACGCCCGAAGCGGTGGCGCAGCGCCAGGGATATCCGGGTAAAAAGTAGCGCGGGCAAAATTGCTTCGGCCTTCGCCCGCAAGTTTGCAAAAAGTTCAGTCGCGCTTGACCGCGCTCAGCACCAGCCGCCGAAATTGCTCCTGCTCGTCGATGACGAGCCGCACCGGCAGCACGCTGGCATGCGCCTTGACCGCCGCAAGTGCCGGATCGCCCGCGAGGCGGACGTGATCTTTCTCCGTGGTGATGAGCATCAGGTTTTGCGCTTGGGCGCGCGCCAGCAAGCCTTGCGCCTCCGCCGCCGTGTAGCGATGATGATCGGGAAAGCCTGACCGCTCGGCGACCTCGATGCCGGCCTCGGTCAAGGTCGAGAAAAACTTCTCCGGATTGCCGATGCCGGCGAAGGCCAGCACTTTGCGCTTGCCGAGCGCGGCAAGGCTGTTGCGGTCGGCTTCGAGCCGGCCGTGGAATACGGCGACGCCATAGCGGCGGGCGGTGTCCAAAACCTTGGCGGCGCCGTCGGGCGGGCCGACGACGACGAGCGCACGCGCGCGAGAGATCTGGATTTCCAGCGGCGCCCGCAACGGGCCCGCCGGAATGACGCGGCCGTTGCCGATGCCGCGGCGGCCGTCGACCATAAGGATGGCGAGATCCTTGACCAGCGACGGGTTCTGAAAGCCGTCGTCCATGACGATGACGCTCGAGCCGGCGGAGCGCGCCATGCGGGCGCCAGCGACGCGGTCGCGGGCGACGATGGTCGGGGCAAGCCGCGCCAGCATCAGCGGCTCGTCGCCGACGTCGGCGGAGTTGTGAAACGCCGGATCGACGCGCACCGGGCCGGCGAGCTTGCCGCCATAGCCGCGGCTCAAAAAAAACGGCCGCTCGTGCACCGCCAGCAGAAGATGCGCCACCGCCAGCGCCGCCGGCGTCTTGCCGGCGCCGCCGACCGTGAGATTGCCGAGGCAGATCACCGGTACGCCGGCGCGCTTCCCCTGCGCCTGGATGCGTCCCCACGCCACCGCGCCGTAAATGGCGGCCAAGGGCGCGAGCACGCTGCCACCGCGCTTGCGCCACCAGAACGCGGGCTCGCGCATCACGACACTCTTTGCTCTAGACGCAATTGCACCAGATAAGGATCGAGCGCCGCGAGCGTGCGATCAAGCGCGCCGCCGAGCTGCCGCACGGTTTTGGCGCCGGCATCGGCGACCGCCGTGCGCGCCGCCGGATTGGCGAGCCAGGCGTTGAGCTCAACCGTCAGCGCTTCTTCGTCGGCGATCAGCTTGGCGCCGTGCGCCTCGTCGAGCGTGGCGTAGATTTCGGCGAAATTCCACACATGCGGGCCGTGCACCACGGCGGCGCCGAGCCGGATCGCCTCGATCGGATTTTGCCCGCCGTGCTCGACCAGCGAACCGCCCATGAACACGATGGGCGCCAGCCGGTAGACCAGGCCGAGCTCGCCCAGCGTGTCGGCGATATAGACGTCGATGTTCTGCTTCGGCGCGGCGCCGCGCGAGCGCAGCCCGGCCGATAATCCGGCGACCTTGGCGATGTCGGCGATGGTCTCGCCGCGCGCCGGATGGCGCGGCGCGATGATGGTCAAGAGCGCCGGATGCTTGGCGCGCAGCCGCCGATGCGCGGCGATGATCGCGGTCTCCTCGCCGTCATGGGTCGAGGCCGCGGCCATCACCGGGCGGATGCCGAGGGTCAATTTCAATTGCCGCAATGTCGCTTCATCGACCGGCGGCGCCGGCACGTCGAGCTTCAGGTTGCCGGTCGAGCTGACGCGCGGCGCGCCGAGCGCGCTATAGCGCTGCGCGTCGGCGCCCGACTGGGCGAGGCAGAGGTCGAAGCGCGACAACAGCGCCGCGATCACGCCCGGCACCATCTTCCAGCGGTGAAACGACCGCTCCGAGAGCCGGCCGTTGACCATGATCATCGGGATTTTGCGGCGCCCGGTTTCCACGATCAGGTTGGGCCACAGATCGGATTCGACGAACAGCGCCAGGTCGGGCCGCCAATGATCGAGGAAGCGGCCGACATAGCGCGGCGCGTCGAGCGGGATGAACTGGTGCAGCGCGCCCGCCGGCAGGCGGTGCTCGGCCAGCGCCGCCGACGTCACCGTGCCCGAGGTGACGAGCACGGCAAAATTCTGCGCGCGGATGCGCTCGATCAGCGGCACCACCGCCAGCATCTCGCCGACGCTGGCGCCGTGCACCCAGATCAGCGGACCCTCGGGGCGCGGCTGTGATGCTTCCCCGCGCCGCTCGGCGAGCCGGGTCGGGTGCTCCTTGCCGCGGTTGAGCCGCCGCGCCAGCAAGTGCGGCGCCACCGGCGCCGCGGCGAACGACGCGAACTGATAAAGGCGCAGCGCCAGCGGCAGACGATCGGGCACGCGATACTCTCCCCAATGGAGCTAGCTGGCCGACGGGCGATCGACGATCTCATAGGCGCGCGCTGTGGCGGCGTTGAGACGATTTTCCAACTCCTGGCGCGCCGCTTCAAGCGCCGTGTCGTCGGCATCGGCAGGGACGCGCAACGGCTCGGGAATCACGCCGGCGCCGCGGCTGAACGGCAGATTGATGGTGGAGCGATCCCAATTGTCGAGGACGATGCGCCAACGGGTGGCGATGGCGACGGCATGGATCGGCCGGCCGGAAACCTGCGCCAGCTTGATGATGCCGAGCCCGGCGACGCGCGACACTTTCGGCACGTCGGCGGAGAGCGCCACCGAATAGCCTTCGCCCAGCGCATCGAGCATCGCCTGAAACGCGGCGACGCCGCCTTTGTGCACGAAGCCGCCCTCGTGATTGCCCGAGCCGCGGATGGTGCCGACGCCAAGCCGCTCGGCGGCTATGGCGTTGACCTCGCCGTCGTGATGGCGCGACACCAGCATCTTCGCCCGATAGCCAGGTTTGCGTGCGTTGGTCGCCAACAGATGCTGGCCGTGCCAGAACGCGATGATGATCGGCATGTCGGCTTCGGCGCGATCCCAGGCGTTGGCCGGCTCGACCGTGAGCCGCGTGGTCTTGCCGACGAAACGCACATATTCGGCGCCGACGACGCCGAGCGCCGTCTTCGCCCATTGCTGCCGGCCGATGCGCCGCCAAAACTGCATGCCTCGTCTCAGCGCTGTGGCGCGGTGCTTTGCGGATCTAACAGCCGGTGCATGTGCACGATGAAGTATCGCATATGGGCGTTGTCGACTGAGCCTTGCGCCTTGGCCTTCCAGGCCGCATAGGCGCTGGCATAGCTCGGATAGACGCCGACGATGTCGAGCTTGTCGAGGTCCTTGAACGTGACGTCGGCGATGCTTTCCAGCTCGCCGCCGAACACGAGGTGGAGCAATTGTTTTTTTGCGGTGTCCGCCATGATGATCGTTCCGCGCGTTTGCGATCTTAGAGTGACGCGAGGCGTTCATCCCTGAACAGTTCGAGCAGCGCCGCGTGCCTGTCCCGGCCGGCCGCGACGAGCATCCCGTGCCGCGGCACGGGACGATTATAGGTCACAGGAACGCCTTCGAAAGACGTCAATGCGCCGCCCGCTTCGTGCACCAAAAGGTCGGCGGCCGCAAGGTCCCAGTCGTGGCTGGCGCCGCCGGCAATGGCGGCATCGAATGTTCCTTCGGCGACGCGGGCCAGGCGCAGCGCCAGCGAATGGGTGCGCGGCATGACGGCAAAGGGCGGCGCGATGGTTTGCAGGCGATCGAGAAACTTTCGCGGCGCGGCGATGCGCGCTTGCGCAAGCTCCGCGCCGGGCACGACCGCGATCGTGGCGCCGTTGCGGCTGGCGCCACGGCCCGCGACCGCAAAAAAGAATTCGTCGGTGACCGGCGCGTAAAGACACGCCGCGATCGGGCGGCCGTTCTCGACCAAGGCGGCCGAGACCGCCCAATTCGGCAGGCCGGCGATATAGGCACGCGTGCCGTCGATCGGGTCGACGATCCAGACATAGCGCGCGTCGAGCCGCGCCGGATCGTCGACGCTTTCCTCCGACAGCCAGGCGATGCCGGCGCCGTCGCCGGTCAGCCGTTCGCGCAACAGCACGTCGACGGCGATATCGGCGTCGGACACCGGCGACAAGGCTTCACCCTTGGTCCAGTTCTTCAGCGGCGTCTTGAACATCGACAGGGCCACCGCGCCGGCTTCGCGGACGGCCTCCGCAAGGCGTTGCGCTTGTCGGTTCAGGTCGACGACCTCAGTGGCCGGCAACGGTGAGGCCCTCCACGCGCACGGTCGGCGCATTGGTGCCATAGCGGAAGGCAAGGTCGTTGGCCGGCGTCAGACTCTTGAATACCTCGGCGAGATGTCCGGCGATGGTGACTTCGCTCACCGGATAAGTCAGCGTGCCGTTCTCGATCCAAAAGCCCGAGGCGCCGCGGCTATAGTCGCCGGTCACCAGATTGACGCCGACGCCGATCAGGTCGGTGATGTAGAAGCCGTCCGCGATCTCGGCGATCAGCGCGTCGCGGCTTTTTGCGCCGGCGGCGAGATGCAGGTTGCTCGGCCCGGGCGAGGGCGGCGACGACACGCCGCGATAGGCGTGCCCGGTGGTTTGCAGATCGAGCTCGCGCGCCGTCGCGCTGTCGAGAAACCAGGTTTTCAACACGCCGCGTTCGACCACTTTGCGCGCCGAGGTGGCGACGCCTTCGGCGTCGAACGGCCGCGAGCGCAGCCCCCGCTTGCGCAACGGATCGTCGAGGATGTCGATGTCGGGGGCAAAAATCTGCGCGCCGAGCTTGTCGCGCAGAAAACTCGTCTTGCGCGCGATCGAGGCGCCATTGGCGGCGCTGGCAAGGTGGCCGATCAGCGTGCCGGCGACGCGCGCGTCGAACACCACCGGCACTTTGCGGGTCGCGACCTTGCGCGGATTGAGCCTTTTCACCGCGCGTTCGCCGGCGCTCTTGCCGATCGTCGCGGCGCTTTCCAGATCGGCGGCGTGCAGGGTCGAGGTGTAATCGTAATCGGTCTCCATACCGGTGCCGTTGCCGGCGATCGCCGACATCGAAATCGAGTGGTGCGAATTCATGGTCGCGCCGTGAAAGCCGTGGCTCGTCACCAGCACCATGCCGCCGATGCCGGCCGAGGCCGAGGCACCGCCCGATTTGCTGACGCCGGCAATCGCCATGGCCGCGTCCTCCGCCTCGCGGGCGCGCTGTTCGAGGGTGCCGACGTCGGGCATGTCGGGATCGAGCAGATCGAGCGCGGGGAAATTGCGCGCGAGCCGCGCCGGATCGGCAAGGCCGGCGAAGCGATCCTCGGGCGCGGCGCGCGCCATGGCGACCGCGCGCTCGGCGAGGCCGGCAAAACCGCCGCCGTTGAGATCGTTGGTCGAGACCACCGCCTGCCTCCGCCCGACCAGGACGCGCAGGCCGACATCGTCGCCTTCGGAGCGCTGCGATTCCTCGACCGCGCCGTCGCGCACCTCGACCGACAGCGACACGCCGCGCACGGCGATGGCGTCGGCAGCCTCGGCGCCGGCGCGCTTGGCGGCGGCGACGAGCCGTTCGGCAACGTCGGCGAGGGCAGTTTGATCGAGGAGCGAGGGCATTGGTTGGCAGTTGGTTTATGCGGCGGTGAAAATAATAACAAGCGAAGATGTGGGCGCGGATCGCGGGTTTCAAGCCATCTGGCCGCGTTTCCCGGGCGCAGAGCAGCATGGAGCGGAGCGGAATGATGCGCTGCAGACCCGGGATCGTCGCAGACTGAGAGTCCGGAGCGATTCCGGATCAGCGATGCACCGTTGCACGCTGCATCGCATCCGGGACACGAGCATCAGTGCAATTTGCCCTGCGCCAGCAACGTCTCGTCAATCATGCGGGCCGGTGCCGCGCGCGACACGACCTCTTAACCAGGATCCTTAAGCCGATTGCGACCGCACTCTGGCAAGGTCGCGGCAACCGGGCGGCAACAGCCCGGCGGGAGTTCGAGTTTCGAGGCGTCAAATGGAAGCCGGCAGGTTTGCTGCCGGGTCGGGCCGCGCGGGGACGATCCCCTCGCGGCTCGACCCCTTCTCCTTGCCCGTGCGTTTTACCGCCGCCGATGACGCGGCCGACGAGCGGCTTCGCGTCGTCGACCTGCATCGCGAGCGCGTGGTGCTGCGCCGCTCGGTGCGCGGCATCCGTATGGCGCTGAACATGCCGGTCGCTGCCTTCCGCGGCGTCGCCATCCGCGTCAGCGGCGAAGCCGGCCAAGCGCCGACCGCGATCGCCGTCGTGCTCGAGCACAGCGACCCGGCATTGTCGCTGCCGCTGTTTGCCTCCGCCGAGCGCGACGACATCGTCGCCGAATGGCAAAGCTGGGGCCGCGTGCTCGGCTTGCCGCTGCTCGTCGCCGAAGGCGACGGTAGCTTGCGCGAACCGTTTGCGCGCATGGGCGCGCTGCGCGTCGAAGCCCCGACCTGGCGCCGCCGCCGCAAGAGCGCCATCGCCAAGCGCCGGCCGTCGCGCCTGTGGCGCCGCCGCGTGGTCAAGCAGCCGGAAACGCCGACCGTGCATCGCGGCGAACGCGAGATCATCGCGCGCAATTGAAGCGTGCATCCAAAGCGTGCTTCGCCCCCTGGCATGGGGAACAGGGCACGAACGTTTACCCCCACGCGGCTTGTGCATTGACTTGGCGGCAGCCGAGGTCAGATTCCATGGGTACGATTGTTGCGTAGGAGAGTATCGTGGCACCCGGCCGTCCATACTGGAAAGGCTATCTCAAGCTCGCGTTGGTTTCCTGTCCGATCGCGCTTTACACCGCGTCGTCGTCGAGCGAGCGCGTCTCGTTCCGCCAGATCAACAAGAAGACCGGCAACCGGCTGCGCCAGCAGCTGGTCGACGAGGTCACCCGCGAGCCGGTGGAGAACGAGGACAAGGGCCGCGGCTACGAATATGCCAAAGGCGCCTATATCGAAGTTGACGACGACGAGCTCGACGCCATCGCGGTCGAGAGCAACCACACCATCGAAATCGATTCCTTCGTGCCGCGTGCGCAGATCGACGAGCGCTATCTCGACAGCCCGTATTACATCATGCCGAACGATCAGGTCGGGCAGGAGGCATTCGCGGTGATCCGCGACGCCATGCGCGGCAAGGGCATGGTGGCGCTGGCGCGCGTCGTGCTGGCCAAGCGCGAGCGCGTCATCATGCTGCAGCCGTGGGACAAGGGGCTGATGGGCACGACGCTGCGCTATCCGTATGAATTGCGCGACGCCAAGGAATATTTCGACGAGCTGCCGAACGTCAAAGTCGCCCCCGACATGCTCAAGCTCGCCGAGCACATTCTGGAGACCAAGGAGGCGGACTTCGATCCGGCGCAATTCGTCGACCACTACGAGGACGCCGTGGTCGACATGCTGAAGAAGAAACAAGCCGGATTGGCGACGCCCAAGGGCAAGGCCGTCGAGCCGCCGCGCAACGTCATCAACCTGATGGACGCGCTGAAAAAGAGCCTCGCCGCCGACAAGGGCGCGCGGCCGCAGGCGAAAAAGGGCAAGAAGCGGATCGAAGGACAGCGCGAAATGCTGCTGCCGATCGCCGGCAAGAAGGGCAAGGACGTCGCCAAGCCCATCGCCCGCACCGCGGCGCGGCAGAAGAGGGCCGGCTGACGGCGGGCGTCGGCGGCAAGCCTGCCGATTGTCAGCGCGGCGGACGAAGCATTTTCATGCGTGCGGCCGGAAACGGTTGCAACAGATCGCGCGGGTCGGGCTCCGTGCCGAGCCAGCGCGCGTGCTGCGCGACCGGGATGATGGCCGGCATGCGGTCGTGGATCGCCCCGACCAGCGTATTGGCCGGCACGGTGATGATGCAGAACGTCCGTTCCCATTCGCCGGTTTGATTGCGCCAGTTTTCCCAGAGGCCGGCGACGCCGAACGGTTTGCCGTCCGCCATGGCGAAGGCGTGCAGCTTTTTGCGTTTGTCGCGCTCGTAGAAAACATCCATCGGCACGATGCAGCGGCGCGTTAAGTAAGCGTCGGCGAACATGCGCTTCTCGGCGATGGTCTCGGCGCGGGCGTTGATCGGCGTGATCTCGGGCCGCGCTTTCATCCAGTGGGGAATAAGACCCCAGCGCAGCAGCGCCGAGGTTATGTCATGGGTCTGCGGATGGCGGCGCCAAACCGGCAGTTCGCTGCCCGGCTTGGCATCGGTGTCGCGAAACACCGCCGCCTCGATGCGCGCGTCGGATACGAACGGGTCTTCCTTGGAACGCACTCTGACAAGGGCACACATGCTGGACTCCGGACCGGCGGCGGATTAGAACAAAACAAGAACAACAGAGTCAAGCGCGTCAAACGGGGGCAAGTCGTGGTGTACCGCAAGGGCGAATTGTCGCCGGCCGCGGTGGACCGCGGCTGGCCGCACCAGGTTGCACTGCCGGCGAGCGCTTGCGAAAACGGCGGCTACAAGACCATCCACGATTTCTGCAAGGATCTGTCGCTGTGCCCGCGCGGCCATTGCGTCCGCCACGACGGGCAGTGGTTCAACGTCTACTGCTTCGCCGCCGCGGCGGATGCGGAAAAATTCACGGCTCGCTTCGGCGGCGAAAAATTCGATCCGCGGCAAAGAGGGAAGGGGAGGAATTGGGCGCGATGGAGGAAGTGAGGTGTCGGCCAAGGGCAAAGCCGAGCGTATTTTGTCGGCATGAGCGTCGACATGAAGATCAAAATCGTGGTGCACGAGGCGGAGGAGGGTGGCTTTTGGGCCGAGGTCCCGGCCATTCCCGGTTGCGCCACCCAGGGCGAGACCATGGACGAGTTGATGCGCAACCTGCACGAGGCGATCGCGGGCTGTCTCGCGATTTCCTATCCCGGATAATCGATGCGCCAAGCCAGGGCTTGAGCGTCCAGATAATCCAAATCGGTCTTGCCGATCCCGGCCTTGGCGGAAACCTTTATTGAATAGTGCGGCCGCTCGTCGGGCGGATGTCCAACCACTTGTCGAACGCATTCGCACAGCGGCGCGGTGAGGATGCGTGTTCGCATGGAACGCCTTCTGCCTTTCATCTTCGGCGCTCGCTTTGTCCGCCAATAGAGGTTCGCGGACGCGTCCCAGTTGATTTGCAGCGGCCTCCCCACCATGGAGGGAAGTTTAGTTGATTTTCGACTAGGAAAGCAATCAATTTAGAGAGGCCCTCTCGTTATGAGAGGGTCGGATGCCGCGGACGTTAGGGTCTCAGCGCCACGAGGCGCTGCGCAAATTCATCAAGGAAAAACGTGAGAAAGCCGATCTCACGCAACATGAATTGGCGCGGCTCATTCGCCGTTCGCAGTCCTACGTCGCCACGATCGAGACCGGGCAGCGGCGGATCGATGTGGTGGAACTGGTCGAGTTGGCGGCGGCGCTTGGCTTTGATCCGCAGGCTGCGTTGCGGTTGGTCAAAAGTATCAAAAGTTCTTAACGTCCAACTCGAAGCCTGCGAAGCTAATGGTTACAGGGAGACCCCGGACGTCGCTCGTCTTATCCCGGCTACGCTCGCTTCGTGTCAATCAGATTTTTTTGCGACCTCTTCTAAATGCTCTTGAACTACTTCGCTCAGCTTTTCCAAAATCGTCCTGATGAGCCCATCCGTCGCATCCGTCCAACGCATCTTGTACCATTGTCGAGTGATCTCCTTGCCGCTTACATCAAATTCTTCCCAATTGCGAAGGGCATGTTGCGTGACGAGCTCAAAGACGTAGCAGACTTCGAGGCTTGGTGCGCAGGTAACGATAAGCACAAACTGCTTTAAACCTAAATACTTAGGTGTGAGAATCACCTTTAACTGTGCTCTTTCTAATGAGCAGTTCAGCTTGAGTTCGTAAGTGACAGGCTCATCGCTATCGAGAAACCCAATTTGCGCCAAATTCCATGGATATCCTCTTCTTGGATGAATAGTTCTCGCAGTAACAAAATTGTCGGGACGCGTCTCATTTGACAAAGCCCGAACGATGAAGTTTCGTGTTGCGTCCTCTTGGAAATTGGCATGTTCGACTAATCCTATCTCGAAATACTCCGAGTACTGCTTGTCTGACAATCTCTTTGATAGTTCATCAAAAAAGCCATCGATGAATTTTTGCACGGCCTCTTTTGATGCCATCCTGTCCTCGTTCGCTTGAAGCAAACTTGCTATGCTCACTTCAGCTTGCGGGTTCTCCGCTTCTTCTCGGACTTGCTCCGTGATTGCCAAAGCATTCAATTTTGCTCTGAGGTCATCGAGGCGCCTTCCGTTGTCGACAAACAGCTCCCGACCGGTGCCTTGTGAGACGAAATGGGGAGTCTGCAAATTATTACCCAAATATTCGTCCCTCAACGTATCTATTATGTCCGTGTAATAGACGGGGCCGACCTCTTTTCGAAGCGCTGCCGCACGAAACTTCTCTGTAAACGGGCTAAGCGGATGTCCGGTCAACGAGGTTTGTGAATCGAGGCACGAGGCAATCTGGATCAAATGTTTAAATCCATTCTTCTGCACCGGTAGGAAACCAAAATCCGATTTCACCAAAAGCGCGCCAGAACTACAGGCGTCGACGACTTTTACAATCAATTCCGCTTTGGCGTGCTTCAGGAGGGTGTGCAGGTCGTCATTTGATAGGCCGGTCTCGTTTGGGCGCTTTGAGTCAAAGTTCTTTGCGCAGAAGAAAAACTCAGCCTCATGCTGGAGGCCGTGGCCGGTGAAATAAAAGAAGATTTCGTCTGCTGATGGATACTTATCGACAAAATTGCGAATCGCGTCTTTTAGTTCGGACGCATTGGCATTTTCTATGACTTCTATTCCAGCGAAGCTTTCGGTAGCGTCAAGAAGCTCTTTAATAGCAACAACATCTTCGTGGCAGCATTCTAACTTATTCAAGTTTTGATATGCCGTATTACCAACTAGTATGGCGATGTTTGTCATAACAAGTTACCATTGGGTCTAAAAACGGGGGTGACGTAGCTTTTCAGTCTACAAGAAATTCACCCGCGGCGAGTGTTGGTCAAGACCTAGTTTCAATGATGAGGCCTGAATTTGCTTTCTCTCATCGGCCTTCTACCCAAAAAACGAAATGGCCGGGGAAAAGCCCCGGCCATGACGCCTCAAATCATGGAGCCGTGACCTAATCCAGCGGCTCGACCTTCACGATCCGGTGGTCGTGATTGCTGCCGACCCAGAACGTCACCGGGCTCGTCGAATTGTCGACGAACACCGTGCGCATATTGGTGTCGGACGGCATCAGATATTGCTCCGTCGCGCCGGTCTTCGGGTCCATGCGCACCACGCGGTCGGTCGACATGGTCGAAGCCCAGAGCTCGCCGTTCTTGTCGAAATTGGCGCGATAGGGGAACGTGTATTGCGGGAAGGAATATTCGGTGAACTGTTCGGTCTTGGGATCGAACAAAGCCGCCTTGCTGGTGCGATATTCGGTCACCAGCACGCGGTCCTGGTCATCGATCTCCAGGCGCCGGGCGCGGGCGTGCGCGGTCGGCGTGGCGTACCAGGTCACCGCGCCGGTCTTGGCGTCGATCTTGCCGAGATGGCCTTCGGTGAATTCGGCCATCCACAGATTGTTGTGGGAATCCGCCATCACCTGATAGATGCCGGCGCGCTGCACGCCGGGCAGCTGGTCGAGCGGGCGGAATTTCTCCCATTCGCCGGTTTTCAGATCGACGCGGAAGATTTCCTGGGTGCCGACCGACTTGGTCCACACCTTGTTGTCGACCTCGTAATGCAGCCCGGTGAAGTTGAGCTGGACGCGGTCGTCGTTCCATTTGGCGTCGAGCGGATAATATTTGATTTCGCCGGTTTTCGGATCGAGGCAGCCGAGCGAGCCCTGGTACATGGTGTCGAACCAGATCTTGCCGGCGGTGTCGAACTCGATGCTCAAGAGCCCGGTCGGCGCGTTGTCCTTGAATTTTTGGATCGGATATTCGCTGAACTTGAGCGACTTCGGATCGAACTTGCCGATGAACATTTCGCCGAAGTTCGAGTACCACACCGCGCCGTCCTTATCGACCAGGATGTCGTGCGGTTCCGCAGTCGGGCGGCCGACGTCGTATTCGGTGACGACGGCGCGGGTGTCGCGGCCTTTTGGGCGCGGCAGCGTCTTGAGGTCATATTGCCATTTGTCGACCGCGCTCAAGTTGATGGTGGCGAGATATTCGGCCATCTTGCGGTATTGCTCGGGCGTGCCGGCGCGCGTCTTGTCCAGCATCGGCTGCGGCTTGATCGGCTGGCTCACCGCGCCATAGCCCATCATGCGGCTCACCACGTGCGTCCACTCGTCGGCGTCATGGGTCGAACGCACCACGCGTTCCAGCGTGTGGCAGCCGACGCAGTTGAGCAGCATCGCCCTCTGGTCGTCGGTGCCGGGGATGCTCATCATCCACTCGGCATTGGTGAGCTGGCTGGCGAGGTTTTTGGTCTTGTCGAGCTTGATGTCGGCATTGGCGGTCTTCTCGGCGACGACGTCGGCAGCGGCCGGCGCTGAGCTGTCGTAGCCGACGGCGCGGATGGCGAGGCTGTAGTGGCCTGGCTCCAGGCGGTTTTCCGGAAACACGTAGCGGCCTTGGGCGTCGGTGGTGACGCTGACCGAAACGACGGACCCGTCCTTGTGGGCGGTGACAACGACGCCTTCCATGGCGCCTTCGGCGGCCGAACTGACGACGCCGGTCAGCGCCGCCGGCGCCTGGTCGGCGCGCCCGATTGCCGGAAGCGCCAGCACCAGAGCCAGCGCAGTCATGCCGAAGAAATAAGGTGATTTCATCGATCGCTCCCTGGAAATCCGCGTTCTTAATGAGGTGAGGCGGCTTGTCGCATCCTGCGCCTGCCGGAGAGAGTCGACAAGGGGGCTGCCGCCGTCATTGCGAGGAGCGAAGCGACGAAGCAATCCAGCTCTGCGGTAAAGAGCTGGATTGCTTCGCTTCGCTCGCAATGACGGGCGTCAGGCCAGCCGCCGCAGCGCGGCGTCGAGCAGAAGGCCGGCGAACAGGATCAGGCCGGCGTCGCGGTCGGACTTGAAGACTTTCAGGCAATTGTCGGGGTCGGCGGTATCGAGCCGGGCGATCTGCCAGGCGAGGTGGGCGGCGAAGGCGGCAAGCCCAAGCGTGAAGACCAAGCCTGCGCCGGCGAAAAACCCGGCGGCGCCGATGAGCACGACGGCGACGCCATAAAACAGCGCCAGCATGGGCTTGGTCCGCGGGCCGAACAACAGCGCGGTGGATTTGATGCCGATCAGCGCATCGTCCTCGCGGTCCTGGTGCGCGTAGATGGTGTCGTAGCCGATCACCCAGGAGATCGAGCCGGCATAGAGCAAGAGCGGCGCCCAATCGAGGCGGCCGAAGACGGCGGCCCAGCCCATCAGCGCACCCCAGGAAAACGCCAGCCCCAGCACGATTTGCGGCCAATAGGTGATGCGCTTCATGAACGGATAGACGACGACGATGGCGAGCGAGGCGATGCCGAGCGCGACGGTGAAACCGTTGAACGTGATCAGCACGGCAAAGCCGACCAGCGCCTGCAGCACGAGAAACAATGCCGCCTGGACGACGCTGACCTGGCCGGACGGGATCGGCCGCGAGCGGGTGCGCTCGACGGCACCGTCGAGATCGCGATCGACGATGTCGTTCCAGGTGCAGCCGGCGCCGCGCATGGCAAAGGCGCCGATGAAAAATAGAATGAGATGCGCAATGCTCGGCGCCCGGGCGTGGGCCGCGACAGCGGCGAGCGCCGACGACCACCAGCACGGCAACAGCAACAGCCACGATCCGATCGGCCGGTCGAGACGCGCGAGCCGCAGATAGGGCCGCAGCCAGGTTGGCGCCAGCGTGTCGACCCAGTTGCCGGTCGCGTCGGCGACGGCGCTCATCGGGCCAGGGGATTACCGGTCAGCGTGTCCAGCGTGCCGCGGCCCGTCCGGGTATTGGTGCCGGTATCGAGCGGTGTCGAGCCGATGGCGTCGCTCAATGTCGGCACTTTCGGCTTCGGCCCTTCGGCACAGACCGTGTCGCGGAACTTTATCGTATTGGCGTGCATGGTCTTGGCTTGGGCGACCGCCTGGTCCGGCACCCCGCACGCCGTTTTGTTAACTTCGAGGAATTTCACCACCTTATCCTCGGCGGCGGTGAAGCCTTGCACCGCGGCGCACATGTCCTTGCGATCGCCGTGCCGTTTGCTGATCGCGGCGATCGTGTCGGCTTTTGCCTTGGCTTCGTCGCGCAGTTTCGGGAAGCTTGCGCATTGCGCCGCTTGCGGCGGCGGTCCGCCCTGGGACGGGCCCGATGGGAATACCGACTGCTGCGGCGCCGCCGGGAACGTCGATTGCTGCGGTGGCGCCGGGAACGGCGACGACTGGGGTGCCGGAACCTGCGATTGCTGGGGGGGCGGCGGGAACGGCGACTGCGCCAGCGCGGCATGCGAAAGCATGACGCCGGTGGCCAAGGCCAGTCGCAGCAGGCTCCGATTCATGGCGATCCTTTACGGTTCCGCGCGCCGGCACCCGATTCCGGCGTACCGACGCTATTACAAGCCCGATGAATTCGGCGACAAGGGGGCAGCCGGCCCGGTGCGACGCAGGTGCTCATCTGGCAGACTAGGGCTCCCCCGCCTTTCCCGCGGCCAGTATAGCGTAGTTCATGCCTGCTTACGACTTTCGCAGCCCCCGGCTTTTCGTCGAAGCGCCGCTTAAGGCCGGCGCCGCGGTGCCGCTCGACCCCGCCCAGGCCCATTATCTGACCACCGTGCTGCGCCGCAAGACCGGCGCCGGGGTGTTGGTCTTCAACGGCCGCGATGGCGAGTGGAGCGCGGCGCTCGAAGGGGCAAAGCGCGCGGCCGCGCTCGTCGTCGGCACCAGGGTCCGCGACCAGACGCCAGCCGCCGACCTGCATTATCTGTTCGCGCCGCTCAAATCGGCGCGGCTCGACTACATGGTGCAGAAGGCGGTGGAGATGGGCGCCTGCCGGCTGCAGCCCGTGCTCACCCGCCACGGCCAGGTGGCCCGCGTCAATCTCGAGCGCATGCGCGCCAACGCCATCGAAGCCGCCGAGCAATGCGGCATCCTTGCCATTCCCGAGATCGCCGCGCCCGTCGAGCTTTCTCGCCTGCTTGCCGTCCGCGAGGCCTCGCGCATTATCGTATTCTGCGACGAGGACGCCGAAGTCGCCGATCCGCTTGCGGCGTTATCGCGCGTGCCGCCGCACTCGCCGCTCGCGGTGCTGGTCGGTCCCGAAGGCGGCTTCGCCGAGGACGAGCGCGCGGCACTGCTCAAATTGCCGAATGTGGTGCGCATCGGCCTCGGTCCGCGCATCCTGCGCGCCGACACGGCCGCAGTCGCCGCGCTCGCGATCGTCCAGGCGGTGGTGGGGGACTGGGTGGCAGAGGACGGACGACAGACGACGGACGACGGATGACAGACGACTGACAACAGACGGCGGTGTTGCTTCTTATCCGTCCTCTGTCGTCCGTCGTCCGTCGTCCGCCTTCAGTGGATCATCCACGGCTTGTCGATGCAGACGAAGCTGATGTAATCGCCGTAGACGCGATGCACGGATGTGATGTGCGACAGCCGCCGCCAGCGCGCGCAATAATCCTGCGCGATCTGCTGATAGACGCCTTCGAGGTCCGGCGAATAGGGGATGATGCCGCCGGTGTCGTTGCCGGTGATCCAGGGGCCGGGGCCGGTGAAGCTTGCCAGCACGGCGCCGCTTGCGCCGACGCTCAATGCCGCGGCCACCACGCCAACGATCACGGATTTCCGACGCATCGCACCAAGCCTCCCGCCTTTGCAAGCGTGGGAAGCTTAGAGCGTGAAGCGAGCGATTGGAAGCGGCGGCGGCGCCGCCGCTTCATTCACAGCATCGAATAGGCGCTGGCCACCATGCCGACCGGTCGCCGATCGTGGGCGGCGAGCAGCATGACCCGGCCAAAGCTGGTGTTGCGGCCGATGCGCACCACGCGGGCGTCGGCGACGATGTCGTAGTTCACCGGGCGCAGGAAATGGGTGGTCTGGTCGATCGTGCTCATCGGCCGGTAGCCGTTCCAGGCCGCCGAGCAGGCAATCACCATGGCGGTGTCGGCAAGCGCCATCAGCGCCTGGCTGCATACCGCCTCGCCGTCGCTGCAAATCTTCTTGGAAAAGGGCAGCCGCACCACGGCGCCGGGCTGCCAATCGGCCGCCGCGCCGGGCGGCCGGACCGGTTCGACGCTTTCAACCAGCAGCGCCAGATCCTGCACCCAGGGCGGAAAGATCTTGATCATCAGGCGCCCCGCCGCCTGCAACCCGAACGCCGGTTCCGGGGTCAAAAGCCGATGCACTTCGCCCATGTCACTTCCCCCCAAAGCCCCGACCATCGTCTGCGATGGCGGAAAGCCGCTTCGATCCAGCGCCGGCAAGCCCCCGCTCACCGGCGAACGCCGTTACGCACCGCCTCGCGGCCGCCGGCTTTCGCGGCGGTGGAGGGGCGACTGATGGGAAAGCTACAAAGGGGACCTCAGTGAGAGCCGGGACGCGGCCAAATACGCCTCACACCCCGCCGATACCCGCGAATCAACGCAGCCACTTTGGTAGCACAGCGCCGCAAGATTCGCCGTGTCCGTCTTGCAACGCCGGCCGATCAATCGCCGTGGCCCGGGGCTAGCGGCCTTGACCGGCCGGCGTCGTCGCGGCACGGTGAAAGGGCTTTGCGGGAGTAATGGAGATGGCCTGTTTCGGCCGGATAGCGGCGGTCGCGCTTGGCTTTGCGCTGTGCGTCGGAAGCGTCTCGCAGCCGCGCGCGGCGAGCTGGCTGCAGATGAATTTCTGGATGCCCGGGCCGGGCTACGAGCGCGACGAGCGGCACGTGCCGGCCTGCGATTATCCCGGTGCGCTCGACCGTATCATCGCCAATTTCCACACCAAGGAATACCGCTTCTGGAACTCGCAGCTGCGCATCGTCGGGGTGGAAAACATCCACGAGACCGCGTGGCTGCCGTGGGCGGCGCAGTCGATCCCGCGCCGCTATTGCAGCGGCACCGCGGTGATCAACGATGGCGCGCGCCATCCGCTGTTCTACTCGATCGCCGAAGATACCGACATCGACGGCTTTGGCTGGGGCGTGAATTTCTGCGTCGCCGGGCTCGACCGCAACGACGCCTACAGTCCGAATTGCCGGGCGGCAAAGCCTTAAAAGCTAGCTTAGTTCCTGCAACACCCGCTCGCGCAGGCGAACGCGGTCGCTGACGCCGCGCTGGGCGAATTCGATCACCTTCTTGGCGACCACATCGGTTTCGGAGCTATCGTCGTCGTCCAAACCGAGCGCGCGGCAGATGTCGGCATAGGCGCCGCTCAGCACGCTGATCGCTTCCGGTTCGAACGGCTTGTTCCTGAACAGGCTATAGACGGCCATCGTAGTGCCCTCATCACTGTGACGGACCCGGACAGTACCGGCGGCAGGACCGCCGCCGGTTGGGCGGCAATTGCGAGCACGCAGCGATCCTTGGCGCCGCGGCTCAAGTGCAAACTCTCAAGTAGGTGCAAAACCTGTTATCGTCGATACGCAGTTCCCCCACACTTTGTTCTTGCTCCGTTCGGGTCGCTTGATATGGTTCGCTCCCCGACCAGGGCGAGGCTTCTCATGAACAAGTTCGTTGCCGCCGCCACGTTCGGCTTGCTCGCCGCCGCTTGCCTGCCGGCCGGGGCGCAAGACGCCCGGCAGAACGCGCCCGGGCAATTCGACTTCTATGTGCTGTCGCTGTCGTGGTCGCCGTCGTTCTGCGCCGCGGCCCATGACAGCGGCCGCTCCGGCGGCGCGCAATGCGGGGCGCGGCCTTATTCGTTCGTCGTACACGGGCTGTGGCCGCAATACGAAAAGGGTTTTCCGGAATATTGCGTGCAGCCGTCGCCGCGGCTTTACCACGGCATCATGGAATCCATGCTCGACCTGATGCCGGCGCCGCAGCTGATCTACAACGAATGGGACAAGCACGGCACCTGCTCGGGGCTGGCGCCACGCGCCTATTTCGACACCATCCGCAAGGCGCGCGCCGCGGTGAAAATCCCGCCCGATTATGCCGATCTGAAAGACCCGCTCAGCGTCGCGCCGGACGCGGTGCGCGACGCCTTCGTCAAGGCGAATTCCGGTCTCACCCCGGGCGCCATCGCGGTGGATTGCGACAATCGGCGGCTGACCGACATTCGCATCTGCCTGTCTAAGGATTTGCAATTCCGCGACTGCCCCGAAGTCGTCAAGCGTGCTTGCCGGCGCGATCAGATCGTGATGCCGCCGGTGCGCGGTGGTTGAGCACGATCCCGAAAAAGCTTGTCCTCGGACTTGATCCAGGATGGCCGCCGGTTTTCGGAAAAGATCATGCGCAAGTTAAAGTGAACTACCAGCACGCCTTCCATGCCGGGAATTTTGCCGACGTGCACAAGCACGCGGTGCTGGCGCGCATCCTGATGTATCTGAAAGAGAAGCCGGCGGCGTTCCGCGTGATCGACACGCATGCCGGCGCCGGCCGTTACGATCTTCGCGGCACCGAAGCGACCCGCGGCGGCGAGTGGCGCGACGGCATCGGCAGGCTTTTCGAGCGCCGGCTGCCGGACCAAGCACAGACGCTGCTCGCGCCCTATCTCGATAGCGTCCAAAACCTCAATCCCGGCGGCGCGCTGCGCCTCTATCCGGGTTCGCCGCTCATCGCGCTTGCCCTGATGCGGCCGCAGGACCGGCTCATCGCCTGCGAGCTCGAGCCGCGCGCGGCGGCGGCGCTCAAGGGCGTGCTGCGCGACCGCCGCGCCAAGGCGCTGGCGCTCGACGGCTGGACTGCGCTCGGCGCCTATGTGCCGCCGAAGGAGCGCCGCGGCGTTGTCCTGGTCGATCCGTCGTTCGAGGAGGCGGCCGATTTCAGCCGGCTCGCCAGCGCCTTGGCGGCTGCGCACCGCAAATGGCCGACCGGCATCTACATGCTGTGGTATCCGATCAAGGAACGCGAGGCTCCTGACACCTTGGCGCGGCGGCTGCGCAAGCTGGCCATGCCGGGCGTGTTGCGCTGCGAAATCGCGCTGGGAGCGCCGCGCGGCGATGCCGGTCTGGTGGGATCCGGCCTGATCGTGGTCAATCCGCCGTTCAAGCTCGCTGGCGAGCTGAGAATCCTGCTGCCGGCGCTGGCGGACGCCTTCGTCGCGGCGGGAGCCGCCAGCCGAATCGACTGGCTGGCCGCCGCGCGGTAGTCACCCACTTTTCCACAGTCACAATTTGGTCTAGTTTTGTACCGCTGGGCTTAGACGTTCCGCCTCCTGTGGGGGGCCGGCGGAGTGATTGAGGCCGTCCTCGCTCTCTTTGCTCGTGTGGATGTCCAGCCTAGCCGTCGTGCCGTGGGGGCCGACGGCGAAGCATCCACGGGGGAAGGAGTTGCTCGATGGCAATGGGTGGTACGGTCAAGTTCTTCAACGGTGAACGCGGCTACGGTTTCATCAAGCCCGACGACGGCGGCCGCGACGTGTTCGTGCACATCACCGCTGTTGAACGGGCGGGGCTGAAATCGCTGGTCGAAGGCCAGCGCATCAGCTTCGATGTCGAACCCGACAAAAAGGGTAAGGGCCCGAAAGCGGTCAATCTCGTCGTCACCGGATGAGGTGACGTTGCCGCGTCGTGTGGGAGCGCGACGCGTGGTACAAATAGCGAGCGGCCACACGGCCGAACGCCGATCCGTGCATTGCGCCGGCAATGCATTTCAAAGAGATAAAATCCACGATAGTGACGCCAAAGGTGCTGCCATGATGGTTCTGCGCTCGTCGCCGTCTTCGCCGTTCGGCCGCAAGGTCCGCATCGCGATTTCCGTGCTCGGCCTCGACAACGATGTGAAGATCGAAGCCGCCGACACCACGGACGTCAACGACAGCGTGCGCAAGCAGAATCCGCTCGGCAAGATCCCGGTGGTGATCGCCGAGGACGGCACCGCCTATTACGATTCTCGCGTCATCCTCGACTATCTCGACGACCGCGCCGGCGGCGGCAAGATCGTGCCGCGCGATGCCAAGGCACGGCTCGCAGCTTTGCGGCTGCAGGCGTTGTGCGACGGCATCCTCGATGCCTCGATCCTCACCGTCTACGAAACGCGCTGGCGCAAGCCCGACACCCACGAGCCGAAATGGCTCGAGCACCAGGCCGGCAAGGTGGCGCGCGGGCTCGCCGCGCTCGAAGCCGCGCCGCCGCCGCTCGATGCGATGCCCGAAGTTCTGCCTCATGTCGGCCAGATTACGCTCGCCTGCACGCTCGGCTATCGCGACTTCCGGTTCAACGGCACCTGGCGCGGCGATCACCCGCGCCTCGTCGCCTGGCTCGATAGCTTTTCCGCCCGTGTGCCGGCCTATGCGGCGACCAAGTCGGTGGGCTAGCGTATGATCTGGAGAAAGCCTGTCCTCGGACTTGATCTGAGGTGGCAACCGGCTTTCCGAAAAGATCATGTTCCACCAAAAATGCCAGAGCGTAAATCGTTTCAATCTGAAACGATTTACGCTCTGGGGCGTGCACTCACGGTCGCAGCGCGCGAAGTCTGGGCCGGCGGCATGTTTGCGCTAGCGAGAGATGCGCGGCAGAACGGTTGCGAGATCTCGGCTCAGTTGCTCGGGCATGGATTGTAAGAGATAGGCCTCGATGGCGCGTCCGGAATCGTATAGGAATTGATTTTGATATTCGAGGCACTCCTCGAACACGCGTCCGTCCATCACCTGCGATCCCGTCGCAATCCGCAAATGCAGGCCGCGATAGCCCAAATCCGGCGTGTGGCAGGGCTGGCGTGTTCGACCGGCTTGACCGATATCGTCAAGCATATGCAGCAGAGTTTGGGCCTGTTCATCGCGCAGTTCCCAAGATGGATTTGGCCTGCCGGAAAACACATCCAGCACGATAGTAATTCTCGGGCTCTGTTCGACTTCCGCGCTCAAACCTGGAACCTGACTTGAACTCGAACTAGTTGATGTGAACACCCCGATTAGTGACCATATAACTACAGAAATTAGTATATGGGCCGCGGTTGCAAGTTTTCGGGTCGCTGATCGGATGCCCCGCGTTGTCGACATTCCGTGCAGCAGTCTGACCGGGTTTATGAGACCAGCAGCCGACCTTGTCCTGCCGATACCAATGATAATCCGCGTTTGGCCAGACCACCAATGCGACATACCAACCCGCTCCCTTCTGCAAAGTGCCGTTGAAGTTCGGCACGTTGTGTAGACCGTCTGACGTCGCTCCCGCATCTACATTCGGGCAGGCCATTACGGTTGCCTGATGACCTGTGGCCCTGCCTGGCTGAGCGAAGGTGTTGGTAATCCGGTCATTGGCATAGTTGTAGCAGTTGTTATGAGGCTGCACCGTCGGGGTATTCCACATTGCGGGATTATACGTCGGCGCGTCGGCCGCATGGCAGGCCGGGCAGGTTGGCGCGACCGCTGTCGGAAATTGAAAGGCCGAGACCGAACTGCCTTGGCTCAGTTGCGCGGCCACGTGCTCGCGAACCACAGCCGGTATGTGGGATGCACCAAGGTTGGCGAGCCAGGACTCCAATCCTACATCATCGACCAAATTTGGCGCGCTCGCACCCGGCTCCAGAATTCCCTCGTGAACCGCCATTCCGAGAGGGCCGCGCGGGTGATCGGCCGAACGGGTCAGCGAAAATCCGCGGTAGCCCAGCCCTCCGAACACGCCAGATGGGCGCTTGGCAACAAAACTCCGCGCTGAAACGAGCTTTTCATTCAACTCGGCCTCTTCTTTTTCCGTTAGTTGCCAAACCGGATTCGGACGTCCCGAGAAAACGTGCAGTGTGACGGTAATGGTCATGATCCTCGCCCTCCGAGATTATTTTGCACTCGCCAGCCAATAGCGGCCATGGCTTAAGTATTTTATCAACTTATGGATGTGCGTCAATAAAGTATTTATTTATGATTGTCCATTGGGCAAGGTGAAACCTCAGCATCCCCATGCATGTCCTAATATGGAACCCATTCATATCAACAAGAACGGATAAGACTTCCTCGGAATTGAGATTGAGCGATAACGATGTGAAAACCGCACCGCATCGCCGAGGACGGCGCCGCATATTACGGCTCCCGCGGCATCCTCGATTATCTCGACGACCATACCGGCGGCGGCAAGATCGTGTCAGGGCGCGGCTTGCGGCGCTTCGCCCTGTGCGGCCGCCGCGCTCAATCAATCGCGGCCCTTGCGATGGCCGTTGCCATTTTTCACTTTTCGGCGCGCGGCTGGGCTGAAGCTGCGCGACCTTCGGAGCGTGTGCGGTTTCGCGCCATCATGGCGGGCCAGCGGATCGGACAGCGCGGCCGCAGGCGCGATCAGGGTGACGCCCTGCCAGGCGCCGCTTTCGACCAGTTCGCGGATCAGCGATTTCAGGGTCAGCGCCACCGCCTCGATCGCCGGACTGCGCAGCCCCACCTCGGAAAAGCACAGCGAAACCGGGCGGACCATCTTGGCGTCGGCGAAGCGGCGGTAATTGAGCGCCAGTCGCGGATCGCCGCTGTGCAGCCCCGACCACGTCATGATCGAGTTGCCGATGCCGGATGCGACCAGTTCGCGCATCGTATTCAACGAATCGCACTCGCCGATCGGCTCGAGCGTCAGCCCATATGTCTCGAACACCTCACGGGCGTCGCGCTGGATGCCGCTGTCGGGGCCGGGCACCAGCAGCGGGCGTCGTGCGGCTTCGGCTATGTGGACGGGCGAACGATCCTCCTCGGCCGTCGCATAGAACAGTTCCTCGAGCACCAGCGGTTCGACCGCAACGCCGCGCTCGGCTTGGCCCGTGAGCAGCATGGCGACGTCGAGGCGGCCGTTGTTCAGCCGTTCGCGTAATAGCCCGCTGTTGCCGTCGACGACGTGCAGCAGGATCTGCGGATAGGCGGTGCGAACCCGCACGAACAGTTCGGTTGCCAGGAGGGATGCGAGCGCGACCGGAAATCCGATTGACACCCGCCCCGCCGGCACATTGAGCACGTTTACGGCATCCTGCTTGGCAAATTCGACGTGCCGCAGAATTGCCTCGGCGTGCCGATACAACACACCGCCGGCTTCGGTGAGGAGAATACCCTTGGGCCCGCGCGTGACCAGTTGCCGGCCCAGCTCGGATTCCAGGCTGGCGAGATGATGGCTGATCGCGGATTGCGCGACGTGCAATTGATCGGCGGCGCGCGACAGGCTGCCGGCCGTGACGATGCCGACGAAGTAGCGAAGCTGGCGCAGGTCCATGGCCGTCCGTTGCTGCTTGCGATCAGTGCCGCCGCCGGGTGGGTGATCGCGGAGTTTGCCCGACTTGCCGGAGCTTACCAACCCGGGGCAAACTGTACACGTTTTCCGTGTGGCGACAACGTGACCGGCACGGTGGCGCGCCTGCGCCCATGGCCGCGCGCCTCGATGCGGCCATCGCCAAGGCTTTGGCCGAGCCGGAGGTCCGCGATTACCTTCGCCAAGCAGGGCGTTAAGATTGCGCACATGAGCCCGAATCGGCTCGGCGCGTTTCTGCAAGCGGAAGCGGCGCGGTTCGGCAGCCTGCTCAAGAATTCCCACGTCAGCCGCGCAACACCGTAAGTAAAAATGCCGGCGCGCGGCCGGTGCAATTTTGCTTAAATCCGAATGAGCTTGCGTTGCATCGCGCGCGGCGGCGGTGCTTCGGGTTCTGCCATCTGATTTCAAGAGGGGGCCATATCGCAGCGCGTCTTTACAACCGCCTGCCGGCGGCCGACTTTATTCGCGCGCTCGTGCCTGCATCCGTTTCCGGCAATGTCGCGATTGTGGCGGCCCACCATGACCGATGCCAAGCTTGTCATGCTGTCTGCTTTTCGTCAGGCGCCCGCCAAAGCCAAAGATGCGCCGTCTGCCGCGGAAGGCCTGAAGCTGGTCAAGGCCTTTCTGCAAATCGACGATTCCAGGCGGCGCGCTGAAATCCTCAAGATGGTCGAAGAAGCGTCCGCATCGACGAGCGGATAAAGGCAACGGGGGCGGCATGGCCTCAGCGCTTCGCAGCGTTGCTCCTCGTTCCGGCGGTTAGTCGCTGACATGCTTTGAGGATATCGCTTTCACGGTATGGTTTCGGCACGAAGGTGCTGCCACCAACACATCGCCCGGCATCAAGCGATCGTCCGGATGTATAAACCACCGGCACACCCGGCCGAACGGCGCGGAAACATTCGGCAACATCCCAACCGCTGGCATAGCCGCCAAGATTGACGTCGGTGAAGACCACGTCAATTGACGTATCCGAATGGCATAGCGCGATGGCCTCTTCGCCGGTCACGGCCTCGACGACGGCGTAACCCGCTTCCTGCAGACAGCTGACAATATTCAGTCTCAGGAAGAGTTCGTCCTCGATCACGAGAACCACGGGTAAATGTGCACCGTTTTCTGCTGATCTCGACAAGAGCTCGCCCTTCCGCGGCCAAGCGACGAGCGCCTGGCTCGACAGATAGATTCAGTTCCTTGGATCGTGGCGGCGCCCGGATTTTCGAGCCGCGAAAGCGCCTAATTTGATTCAACCGCATCGCAACGGTACGGTTCCGTACTTTGGTCGCTTTATCTTGTTGCGAAATTTCCAATGGCTATTGGCGATCGAAGCACCTATCGGCCATCGCCAATGCCCGCTCCCAGATCCGACCGCGGCGCCCTCCTGTTGTGTCGCAACAATACGACGGCCTTCATGTCAAAAGACATGCTTGCCGTGGGATTAGCGGGAAGCAATACCGTTGTCGGTCCGATTTCATACTGACTCATTGGTTGACGGAGCCGCAAAATTTTTTTTTATTTTATGGGCGGGCGAAGAGTATCGTTGCCATGGGCGACGCACCCGGCACATTTCGATTTGACCCAGGGTCCCTTGCGCGGTCAGGCTTCCTCGGCGAGGTAGGGGAGGCCACACTCCGCGACGACATCAATGTCCGACAGGCGCTCGAATCCGCGCAGCGGCTTGCCGCGATCGTCGGGTTCTCCGACGACGCGATCCTCACCAAAGCCCTCGAGGGCGTCATTACCAGCTGGAACCGAGGCGCGGAACGGCTGTTCGGATACAGCGCCGCGGAGGCGATCGGCAGACCGATCACGATGCTCATTCCACACGACCGGCATGATGAGGAACGCGAGATTCTTGGCCGGATCCGACGCGGCGAGCACGTCGATCATTATGAAACCGTTCGCCGGTGCAAGGATGGAAGTTTGCTGGATATTTCGCTGACCGTGTCGCCGCTCAAGGACGCGGCAGGCAAATCATCGGCGCATCCACGATCGCCCGTGACATCACCGAGCGCAGACGCGCGCGGGAGCGGCAGAAGCTGCTCGTCAAAGAGTTCCAGCATCGCATCAAGAATACGCTGGCGACCGTGCAGTCCATTGCGACTCAGACTTTCCGCAGTTCGCCCGAGGAATGCGCCGTCTTCGTTGCCCGATTGCATGCGCTTGCGGCCGCGCACGATCTGCTGACCAACGACGATCAACACCAAGCCGCTCTGGTCGACTTGGTCGGCCGGGCGCTTATTCCATTCCAAGACAAGCGCAGTCAGCGCTTTCACATCGATGGACCCGATGGCATCTTTCTCGACGGGCATAGGTCGTCGCTATTGATCATGGCATTGCATGAGCTCGCGACCAACGCCGCAAAGTACGGCGCATTGTCCAATGCAACGGGCCAGGTGCGCGTGGCGTGGGACATGCCGGATGGCGGCCCGCCAAAACGGTTGCGGCTGTGCTGGAAAGAGAGCGGCGGCCCGCCGGTTACTCCTCCCGAGCAAAAAGGCTTCGGCTCGTTTCTCATCGAGCGTGCCCTGCAAAAAAATCAGTTCGGGCAAGCGCGGCTGGATTTCGAACCCGGCGGTCTGGTCTGTTCGATAGAAATTTTTCTTTAGGATCGAGCCGATTACGGCGCGCGCCGTGCTCGCGCTCACTGCATGATCGTGGTGCGCCAATGAATGCGCCGCTCGTCGGCGGAATAACCGCCGGCGGCCGAATGCACGGTGCAGCGGTTGTCCCAGATGACGATGTCGCCCCTCTGCCATTTGTGCCGATACTCGGCATTGGGCTGCAGCATGTACCAATAGAGCTCGGCGAAGAGCCGGTCGGCTTCGGCATCCGCCATGCCGACGATGCCGATGGCATGGGTCGGATTGACGTAGAGCGATTTGCGCCCGGTTTCGGCGTGAACGCGCACCATATCGTGCACCGCCGGCGGCCGCGCCTGGTCCGCGGGCTCGAGCAGATCGAACCATTTGCGCTCGCGCCCGCCGTAACGGAACGCGACCTGGAGCGGCGCGATGCGTTCCTTCAGGCGCTCGGGCAGAGCGTCATAGGCGACATGCATCGAGGCAAACAGCGTGTCGCCGCCATAGCTCGGAATCTCGATGCCGTAGAGCTGCGTGCCCTTGCAGATCTCGGTGTCCCACGGGCTGTCGGTGTGCCAGCCCTCGCCGCGATTGAGGATGAGTTTTTCGCCGTCGCTGTCCTTGGCCATGCTGGTCACGCCCATCAGCGTGATCTCGGGGTTTTCCGGATCGCGGGTGCGCTTGATCATGTGCGGCTTTAAGCGCCCGAACCGGCGGCTATAGGCGAGAAAGTCGGCCTTCGACAGATCCTGGCCGCGCACGATCAGCACGTGGCGGTCGAGCCAGGTCTGATACAGCGTCTGCCATTCGCTATTGCTCATGCGCCTGACGTCGAGGCCGGTCACCAGCGCGCCGATATAGGGAACCGCATTCTCGATTTTCATGCGCTGCCTCCTTTGCGCCGCGCTTGGCGCATCAGCAAGGGGCCGCCGTGCGGCGGCCCCAACTTACGCGGCGGCGCGCCGTCGCCGCTAATGGACGCGATCGGGGAACGGCGGAATGAAGGCCGGCATCTTCGACACCGTGTAGCCTTTGACCTGCAGCGTATAGGCCGAGTCGATCGCGGCATTGGCGCCGGCAAAGGGCAAAAACAGCGTCAGATTGGAGACATAGAGCGTCTGCTTGTCCTTGCTGAAGGCAAGACTCGCCGGGAACAACAGGCCCTGGGCGATGCCGTTCGGGTCGATGCCGCGGAAATCGCCGCGCTTGGCGATCACCTTGCCGGTCTTGTCGATGACGTCGATCTCGTCCTGCTGGTTGGCGCAGATCCAGATGTTGCCCTTGTCGTCGACCGCGATGCCGTCCGGGGCGTTGATGCCGGTGATCAGGATCGATGGCGTGCCCGCGCTACCGTCGTGGTTCACCGGAATCCGGATGATCTGGTGAAAGGCGGTGTTGGCGACGTACATGATGGTTTGGTCGTTGTTGAACTCGACGCCGTTGGCGCCGAACGGCGGCGTCAGCCCGGTGCCCGGCCCGAGCAGCGGATCGCTGGCCCATATGGTTGCCGGCCCGCTATGCGGCACCTTCCAGATGACGCCGTTGAAGGAATCCGACACATAGGCGTTGCCGCCGGTGTCGAAGGTCAGCGCATTGAGGCCGGAATTGGCGAACGGGCCGGCCTTCACGGTGGACAGTCCGGTATGCGGGTTGACGTCGAGCACGGTGCCGGCGCCGAAATCGAGCACCAGCAAGTTGCCGAATACCGGATTGAAGGCCAAGCCGAGCGTATGCGGACTGGAGCCCTGAATCGGCACTTTCCTGACGATATTGCCGTTTGGGCTGATGACGATCAGCACGGAGTTTCCGGTGATGGCGCCGTGGGTGTTGAAGCCGAATGTTGTGACGTAGATGTTGCCGTCGGGTCCGACGGTGAGGCCTTCGGCGCTGCTTTGCACGTTTTGCGTGACGTCCGGCAGCACGGCCAGCACGTCGACCGGGCCGCGCTCCCACGCACTGGCGGAAGTCGCCGTAAGAATTGCAATCGCGGCGCCGAGCGCGGCCATGCCGATCTTGAATCGTGACACGCTTACCTCCCCTTGCTGAATTTTGAACGGCCCAGATGATCTCTGGTTGCGCGCGCATATTATCATTGCTGGAGCGTGCGCGGAAGCCGGCGGACAGGCGTTTGCCCCTGCCGCCCTGGCCGGAGATGGCAGACCGGGCGCGACGCGCGCCGGCAAATTTTTGGGCCTATTCGGCCGGCGGCGTTCCTATTTGCTCGAGCGCACGCTGACGCAGTTGAGCCGGATCGCGGACGCCGGTCTGCGCGATCTCGAACACGGTCTTGGCGACGATTTCAGTGAACGGATCGGACCGATTGCTCAGCTGCAAAATGCTCAAGCAATCCTCATAGGCGGTAACGATAGGCTGAATGTCCTCGGGCAGGAATGCCGATCGCTGCAACAGGCGGTAAATCGCCATGGTGGAACGCTCCAATCGCCGGGTCGAATATGGGCGGGAGCGAAAAGCCTTCCCCGTTGCTGCCCGTCGGCCAGCAATGGCGAACAAATAGGACTTTGTTGATGAACGCGCAATGAACTGAAGGCGCCTGAAATTACGTCAAAAGACGCGTTTTGGCGGATCGGTTATGCTGCCGCTCCGGCACCGGGAATGGGCTATTGGCATGGCGGCTTTTCCGTCACAATGGCCGACATCCGCTTGCCGTAGCTTTTTGGGGGGCTGGGCTGTGCGTGCTGTAGGGAAGGCATTCGCCGCGGCCGTGGCGGTGGGGCTGCACGTGTTTCCGCTGGCGCCGTGCTCGGCCCAAGCGCCGGCGGCCGGCACGGGCGACGTCGCGGCGACATTGGCGCGGCTCAATATCGACCTGCCGCGCAACGTTGCCGCAAGCGCGCCCGTGCACGGTCCGCTCGAACAGCTGACCCGCGAGACGTGCGACCAGGACGCCATCCTGCATCTCGGCACGGCGCTCGACGGCGCCGGCTACCGGCGCGAGGCGGCCGTTGCCCAAATCAATTTCTCCTCGCAGTGCGGCGGCTATGCGCCGGCGCTGCGCGGCGCGATCAATACGCTGCTGAAGCTGTCCGACTACACGACGGCCGAAACCACCGCTGCGGACCTGATCCGGCTCGAGCCTTACAACGACAACGGCTACTTCCTGCGCGCGCTCGCCCGCGACGGCAACAAATCGTACAAGGGGGCAATCGACGATTTCGTCACCGCGATCGAGTTGTTCGGCAACAAGGACCGCATCAGCAGCTCCAGCTACTACAAAATGGCGCGCGACTACGAAAAGCTCGGCCAGTTCTGCGACGCCATGCTGCCGCTCGAGCAATGGGTGGCGCTCGACCCTTCGCGCCACGACAGCAGCCAGGTGCAGGCCATGCTGTCGGACTACGCCGCCAAGGGCGGCTGCGCCGCGGCGACCAGCGGCGGCGAAGAAAGATTTCCGGCGGCGCGTCCCGGCGGCGTCGTCAAGGTGCCCGTTGTCGTCAACAACGTGCCCGCCACCTTCATCCTGGATACCGGCGCCGCCTACGTGTCGCTCAAGGACAGTTTCGCCAAGAAGGCCAAGGTCGAGATCGAGGCGAGCAGTTCTGTGCACCTGCACACCGCCAACGGCATTGCCGAGGCGAAACGCGGCCGCGCCGACACCATCCAGTTGCGCTCGCTCAAGGCGAAAAGCGTCCCGGTCGTGGTCGAGGCCGATAGCGCCGCCGCCTATGGCGACGGCGTCGACGGCCTGTTGGGCTTGAGCTTCCTGTCGCGCTTCAACATGACCATCGACGGGCGGAGCGTGCGCATTGCCCCGAACAAGCCGCGGTGATTGGCGCCCGCGCGGGCCGAAGCGTATAATCGGGCCTTCGTTTCAGGGCACTGCGCGCGAGGTACGCGATGAAGCTTCCCTTTGCCGGCGCCATCGATTGCGACCTGCATCCGGCCGTGCCCGACGTCGCGGCGCTGATGCCCTATCTCGACGATTTCTGGCGCGAGCATCTGACCGAGCGCTATATCGACCACGCGCCATTCGTGCTGGCGAGCTACGCGCCGAACCTGCCGCGAACGGCGCGGCCCGATTGGCGGCCGAAGCAGGGCGTGCCGGGGGCCGATCTCGGCGCGTTGCGCGCGCACGCGCTCGATGCTTTCGGCACGCGCTTTGCCATCGCCAATGTGCTGCACGGCGCGCTTGCGCTCTACAACGCCGACATGGCGGCGGCTTTGTGCAAGGCGGTGAACCGCTGGATCGCGCAAGAGTGGCTTGATCGCGAGCCGCGGCTGCGCGCTTCGATCCTGGTGCCGCCCCAGGATATCGAACTTGCCGTCGCCGAGATCGAGCGTTGCGCTCCCGATCCGCGCTTCGTGCAGGTGCTGCTGTTGGTGATGGGCGACCGCCCGCTCGGCCACCGCAGTTTTTGGCCGATCTATCGCGCCGCCGAGCAGCACGGCCTGCCGATCGGCATCCACGCCGGCTCGACCTTCCGCCACGCGCCGTCGGGTTCGGGCTGGCCGTCCTATCATCTCGAAGACGGCGTGCTGCAGGCTTCCGCCTTCGAGGACACGCTGGTGAGCTTTTTGGCCGAGGGCGTGTTTGCGAAATTTCCCGGCACCAAACTGGTGCTGATGGAATCCGGCTTCGCCTGGCTGCCGACCTTGTTGTGGCGCACCAATCGCAGCTGGCGCGGCGTGCGCACCGAGGTGCCGTGGATCGATCGGCCGCCGGCCGACATCGTGCGCGATCACGTGCGTTTTACCTTGCAGCCTTGCGACGTGCCGAACGGCGACGTGCTCAAGCGCATTATCGACCACGTGCGCTCCGACGAGCTGATCGTGTTCTCGACCGATTATCCGCACTGGCAGTTCGACGGCGAGGACGCGTTGCCGGATGGGCTATCCGATGCCATGCTGCGCAAGATTCTGATCGACAATCCGCTTTCGACTTATCCGCGCCTGCGTGCGGCGGCCGAAGCGGGTCAACGCGCTCCGATGCGCGAGGAGATGGCGCGATGAACAAGCCGGTGCCTGAGCAAGAGACCAAGGCCGCGCAGCGGCTGGGTTTCGTCGATTGCGACATCCATCCGGTGCAGCGCTCGCCGAAGGACCTTTATCCTTATCTGGAGGCGCGCTGGCGCGAGCACAGCGAAACGTTCGGCGGCCATGTCTGCCAGGGCTTGAGCGGCCAATTGTCGTTTCCGCGCATGATGGCGAACGGCATGCGCGCCGACGCCTATCCGTCGAATGGCGGGCCGCCGGGCTGCGATCTCGAACTGATGCAGCGCCAGCATCTCGATCTCAACGGCTGCGACACCGGCATGATGGTGTGCCTGTCGCGCGGCGGCATGGAGGAGCGCAATCTGGACTTTGGCGCCGCGCTGTCGCACGCGGTGAACGACTGGCAGCTCCACGATTGGGTCGAGAAGGATCGCCGCCTCAAGGCCGGCATCGTCGTGCCGCAGGAATATCCGGAATTTGCCGTGCGCGAGATCGACGCCCGCGCCGAGAACGAAGCGTTCCGCCAGGTGATCATCTCGCCGCGCTCGAGCGAGCCGCTCGGCCGGCGCAAATATTGGCCGATCTACGAATCCATCGCGCGCCACGATCTGGTGCTCGGCCTGCATCCGGCCGGCAACCCGGGCGGCCATCCTTCGAGCGGCACCGGCTGGGGCACCTATTACATGCAGGAGCATTACACGTTCGGCACCAGCATTTCCGGCAACGTGGTCAGCCTGATCAGCGAAGGCGTGTTCGAGCGCTTCCCGAACCTCAAAGTGGCGCTGATCGAATCCGGTTTCTCCTGGGCGCCGTCGCTCGGCTGGCGCATGGACCGGGAGTGGCAGCGCATGCGCAAGGAGACGCCGCATCTCAAACGCCCGCCGTCGGAATATTTACGCCAGCATTTCTGGTTCTGCACCCAGCCGATGGAGGAGCCGGAAGAGCCCGCGCATCTTTACGACGTGCTCGACTGGATCGGTTGGGACCGGCTGATGTTCTCCAGCGACTATCCGCACTGGGATTTTGACGATCCGCGCCACGCGCTCAGCTTCAAGATGACTGAGACGCAGCGCGCCGGCATTTTGCGCGACAACGCGACGGCGCTGTATCGGCTGTCGTAGCGGCGATCCGTCATCCCGAGGTGCGGAAGAAATTGCGCGGTGAAATTGCGCGCAGACGTTTTCGCGCGCGGCAGCCGAACGCGAACTCACGTCTCACTTCGCAACAAGCAATTCGGGCCGGAATTCGAAGTGCATGGTATCGAAGTGATACCATTTGCCGCCCCAGATAAAGCCGTGCTTCTCGAAGATCGCGACGATCTCTTCGGGCATGCGATTGCGATAGACGATGGTCCCTTCGTGGGGCCGCCAGTACCAATAATCGGAAAACGCGGTGTTGAGATCGATGGCGATGCCGTAGCCGTGCGGGCTCGGCTCGCCGGTATCCGCCACGGCCCGGCAATTGTAGGTGCCGGCGATCGGGTAGGCGGCGTGTTTGATCTTTTCCGGCAGCGCGTCGATCTCCGCCGACACCGCACGCAGTTGCGCGTCGACCCCGTTCACAGCCGTGATGCGGATCGATTGGCCCCAGGTCTTGGGCAGCCAGGTCAGCGATACAAGGTGCGGCGACACTTCGTTCTTTTGGCAGTCGCCATACATTTTCGCGAAGAAGTCCTTGTTGCGGAACCGGCCCGGATCGGCATCGACGGCCGGCGGTTTGACCAGCGCGCCGGGCTGATAGGGGATGCGAAACTGATCGGCGATGGCGGCGTGCCGTAGCAGATCTTGGAACGGTTTGGTCTCGGTCGCGTCCGATACCGGCATGGCGGTGCCGTCACGCCAGCGCAGCATTTTATCGTCGTGGCCGGCGAGCGCGTCCGGATAGACGGCGACCAGATTGTCGAGCGCGGCGCGAAATTGGCCAGCCTGCGCGAGAAGGGGAGTTCCAGCCGCAAACAGGGCTATGCCGACGACAAAGCCAATCTTCATCATCATCCGAGGCTAGGTGGGGCCGGACGCTAAGCGTGCGGCCAGTGCCGCTCGCGGAACCAGGCCCGGTACTCCGTCATCTTGGCGCGCTGCGCCGCCGGCGCATGCCGCTTGCAGGTCGACGCTTCGTCGCTCTTGTCGGGGGCGCCCCAGCGCAGCTCGACGCAGTCGTTCAAGTTATAACCCATCTCCAGATCCGCGGCGCGTTCGATGACGTCTCGCAGCGACAACGTCCAGGCCGAGCCGTCGCTGCGCGTATAAGTGAATTTGCGTGCCGCAAGCTCCGACGCCAGCACGCTCTGCATTTCGGCCTTCACCTGGGCGGCGCTCTTGTCGCGCGGCATGGCGTAGCGCTCGGGCTGGCGCCCGACCTTGTCCGGATAGCCGCGCACCACGTCGATCGCGATCAAGAGGCGAAAATCGCGCGCCGGCGTCGCGAAGTCCTCCCAGGCGCCGTTGGTGGCGAAGATCGCGGGCCCGTTCGGCATGGTCGCTTCGCCCTTGCCGCTGTTCTGATATTTCCGTCCGTTCTCGACCGAGCCGACGCGAGTCTTCACCTGCTCTTCGAGCGAATCGATCGCGCTCTTCATCGCGCGCACCGGATCGAGCGGCTCGGGCGACATCACGTCGTCCATGCGATCGTAAAAGGCATCGACGCCAAGCTGCGTTTGCTCCAGGGAGAAATCGCCGTATTGCGGATTTTTGGCGATCTCGGCGTTGGTCAGCCGCCGCAAGCTGCCGGCCGTGTCGCGCATAATCGGCCGGAACCGCTTGAAACCCGGACTGCCCAGCGTGGGCTCGTGGGCGAACAGGAAAGTGCCGCGCCAGAACCGCTTGCGCGCCACGGTGCCGTCGGGCTCGCCGTCGACCGCGAAGAAAACGCCGGCCGCGCCGCCGGACTCCGGCACGCGCCGCACCAGCACCATGACGTGTCCGTACGGATCGGCGTAGACCGTGCCCGGACGCAGTGTCGCTTGCGTCAGCGGCACGGTGTAGAAATCGGTGTTGTCGTCGGTCGCCAGCACGCGCACGGCGCCGGACTGCACGGCGTCGGCGACCACCGGCAGGTAAGCGCCGAAGCCCGCCGCCAGTCCCGGCCGCTGCGCCGCCGCGGGCGGATTGAGATTGGTCAGCCAACTGTAGCATTTCGGCGGATGCCCGCCGCCGCCGCGCGAGCAGTTCGAATAGCCGAACGGCAGCCCCATCTTGAAAGCGAAATAGGCGCGCAGGAAGTACACGAGGTCGGCGCAGTCCGGGCTGATCGGCGTCGCCACTTCGTCTTCGCCGGCACCCAGATAGTTGAACAGCATGTTGCGCGAGCGGTCGCGCAGCACGGCGCGCAGCGTCGGCCATGACGGCTCCGCGTCGAGCGGCGCGTCGAACAGTTTTTGGATCCACGCCGAGTACAAATTTTCCTCGCCACGGTTCCATGACGCGCGCACCGGCCAGACCGTGCCTTCCGCCGCGCCTGGCGGCGGCGCCGGCGCATCGCGCACGGCGATGTCGCGGGTGATGGTGCCGCAGCCCGACGCCGCGAGCGCCGCGCGCCAGGTGCCGACGGCCGGCGCGGCGACTTCGGCGTACCAGAAATACGGCGGCCCGCCTTGGCGGCCGCTCGATTTGGCCATGACCCTGCCGTCGGGGCCGATCAGGGAGAGCTCGCCGTCGAGCGGCTTCTCCGCCGTGAAAACGACGCGCAACGGCATGCCCTTCCAGGGCGCCATCGGCGCCGACAGCACGGCGATCTGGGCGGCACCTTCTTCGCAGCTGCCGGGGGCATTTTGCGCCGGCAAGTCGGTCGCGGAAAAAGCCAAGACGAAAGACGCGCCCGCGATCGGCAGCAATGCAGCAAGCCGGCGTGTTTGCAGCAGGCATGTTGAAAATAGGCGTGTTGGAAACACCTGAGTCCCCCTCCTGAAACGCCCTCGCACTGCGTCCGATCCCGGCAGCCAGGGGCCGGCCGGAAGATACCGAATTGGCGAGGATCAGTCAGCGGCCATGAAGGCGATTTTGCGGCCGGCTAAGCGCTCGCTACGCAAAAGCCGCACTATCCGCCGGTTCCCGTTCAAGGATTTTGGGGCAATGGCCTACGATGAGCGGCTGAGCGTGCCGCGCCCGCACCGGCGGCGGGCGGCCCTCGGAACGGTCGCTCCGGGGGGGTTGCATTATGTCCGACAGGTTCAACCTGCCGCGACTTCGGACTGACGCCTCGTGCTTCCCGCGCTGGCCGCTTGGGCCTTGGCTTGGATACCCCTCACGGTAGCTTCCGTGCTTTTGCCGCGCCGCTGGCCGCGATCCAGATGTCGCGTTTGCATTTCTCCCCAGGCCAGCACCACCGCGAACAGCGCGAATGCGGCGACAATGGCGGAAAGGATGACGAGAGTCGTGATCGGCATGTCAACCTCCTTTTGTCGTTACCATACGGCGACGCGGGAATTCATCTTTGATTTGGATCAACGCGCCGATCATTGCTCGAGGGATTTCAGGTATGCGATCACGTCGCCGACTTGACCGGGGTCGAAGCGGAATTCCGGCATGGTCGGGTGGCCGGTGACGATTCCCTCGGCGAGCGGCTCCTGGAGATCTTCGACCGGATAACGCAGGTGAAGCGTGCGAAACGGCGGCGCGATCTTCAACCGGCTGCCGCCTATTCTGCGAACGGCGTGGCAGCGCGCGCAGTTGGCTTGCACGAGTACCAGGCCTCTTTGCGCGGCCGGAGAGAGCGCCTCTGCGCTTTTCGCAGGCGCAGACGGCAAGGCCAGCAGTACTGCCACGCTGATGGCCGCCAGCCTCAGACCCAATCCGCGCATTGATACGGCTCCCGCTCGAGCTTGCCGAAGGCGTGCTCTTGATTGCCGAGGGCGATCAGTGCGCCGCGGCGCGCTCCTTCGCCTCGTCCTCGGGCGAGGGAAAAGCCATGGCCGACATCGGCTCGACCCAGACCAGGTGATCGTGCACCTCTTTGACGCCGGGGACATTCTCGACCGCGACGATGATGCCCTGGCGCTCGCGATCGTCAGTGATGCAACCCCACACTTCGGCAACGCCATTTTTGACGACGACATTGACGTTGGGCGCCCAGCGCTGGCTGCCGAGCGCGGTCAGAATTTGATTGCGGATCGCCCAGTCGGGCCCGGCCGGCGGCTCGACATCGCGGGCGAGGCTGGCCAACGCATGCATCAGATTGGCGCGGCTGACGATGCCGACCATGCGGCCTGCGCGCATGACCGGAAGCCGCTTGATGCGGTGGCGTTCCATCAGCTCGACGACTTTCTCCAGCGCGACGTCCTCGCCGACCACACACGGATCGGGCGTCATGATCTCTTCGACCTTGCGGCCCGACGCGTGCACATAGTCCTGCGCCAGCTTGCCGGGACCGACAATGAACTCGAGCCACTTCGGCCGGCGGCGCTCCGTGCCGAGCTCGCTGCGGCGCAAAAAGTCGCCCTCGGTCACAATGCCGATGAGTTCGCCGTCCTTGTCGACGACCGGCAGGCCGCTGATCCGGTTCTGCAGCATCAGCCGCGCGGCTTTGAGCACCTGGTCCTCGCTCTGCACGGAGATCACGTTGCGCGTCATGACATCTTTGACTTGCATGGTCGTCGTCCTTTCGAGTTCGCGGCTCGGCGCTGAAGCTCAGCCGTTCATGCGGCTCAGCGCCGGGCGGTTGCGCAGCACGATGTGCCGCGACGTCGGCACCTCGATCGTGGCTGAGGTTTCCAGCGCCGTCAGCGTCCGCGACACCGTCTCGATGGTCAGGCCGAGATAATCGGCGATGTCTTGGCGCGACATCGGCAGATCGATGGCATTGCCGCCGGTCGCACGTTGCGCCATTTCGAGAAGAAATCCGGCGACCCGCTCTTGTGCGGTCTTGATCAACAGCAGGATGCGATCCTGCACCCGCCGCAGCTCGCGCGCGGTCAGCACCAGGAGCTCGCGGGCGACGGAGGCATCGCGGCCGGCTAGCGCCTCGAGCGCGCTGCGCTTGACGACCAGCACCCTGGTGTCGCTGATGGCTTCGGCCGCCAAAGTGTGATCGCCGTCGAACTCGATGCCGAAAATGTCGCCGGGCAGGTAGAAGCCGGCGATCTGGCGGCGGCCGTCGTTCAGGATATTGTAGGTCCGCACGCTGCCGGAGACGACCTTGTAGACGTAATCGGCCGGCTCGTTTTCGCCGAAAATCTCGGTGTTGCGTGGATACGACATCGTCGCGCCCATGAGCTGCAAGCTCTCGTCAAGCGAATTGGCTTCGCCGCGGTTGCCGTATGCGGGGCGTCCTGCGGGACGAGCGACCGGCGGGAGGGGGCGGCTGTTGGGGACAACACGAAACGCTTCGCTGCGAATTGCGGTCTGGGTGAGCATGGCGCATGACCTCCAAAATTCGTCGTCGGGTATTGCTAGTCGCGGGGCGCCAGTCGGGAAATTCAGATAAACTACATATACGTAGTTCCCCTTAGGCGGCGGCCGGCGCGCCGTCGCGGTACTTTGCATCCGCTGGCTGTTATCGGCGCTCTGTCGGACAATGGCGGCCTTTACGGTGATGTCCTGGCAATGACTGAAACGGTGCCGAAGCTGCAGACGTCCGCCTCTTGGAACGGTTTGAAGATCCCGGTTTTGCATGGCGTCATGCAACGCTACGGCATTGCGATAGCGGCCTTTGCGCTGGCGCTGGCGCTCAATTTCTTGCTGCAATCGCTTTTTCTGCTGCGCGGTGACGCCTTCTATCTCTTTTTCCTGCCGGCGATTCTGATCGCCTCGGCGTACAGCGGCTGGGGTCCCGGTCTTCTGGCGACGCTGCTTGGCCTTCTGTTCAGCCTCTTCTTCGTCGTCGACTTTCGCTCGCTGACCACCGCGGACGTCGTCAATGCCGTAAGCTTCGTCGTGGTCGGTATCGGCGTTTCATGGCGGGGCGAATTGCTGCGGCGGTCGCGCGTCTCGGCTGCGAGCAATGCGGAAGCCGCCGAAGCGCGCGCCGCGCATCTGCAATCGATCCTCGACAGCATTCCGGAGGCCATGGTCGTCATCGACGAACGCGGCAAGATCCAATCCTTCAGCGCGACGGCGGAGCGCTTGTTCGACTATGCGGCCGCCGAGGTCATGGGCGAAAACGTCAGGATGCTGATGCCGCAGCCGTACCGGCGCGATCACGACGGTTATCTTGACCGCTATCTGCGCACCCACGAACGGCACATCATCGGCATCGGCCGCGTCGTCGTCGGCCAACGCAAGGACGGCTCGACCTTCCCCATGGAGCTTGCCGTCGGCGAAATGCACGTGCGCGATCAGCGCTTCTTCACCGGCTTCATCCGCGATCTGACCGAACGGCAGCAGACCGAGGCCAGGCTGCAGGAATTGCAGGCCGAGCTCGTCCACATGTCGCGGCTGACCGCGATGGGCGAGATGGCCTCGGCGCTGGCGCACGAGCTCAACCAGCCGCTCTCCGCCATCGCCAATTACATGAAGGGCTCGCGGCGGCTTTTGGAAAACAGCGCTGACGCGCGCGCGGCGACGCTGCGCGACGCCATGGACAAGGCCGGCGACCAGGCGTTGCGCGCCGGCCAGATTATCCGCCGTCTGCGCGACTTCGTCGCCCGCGGCGAAAGCGAGCGGCGCGTCGAAGACATCAAGAAGCTGGTCGAGGAGGCGAGCGCGCTGGCCTTGGTCGGCGTCAAGGACAAAGGCGTGCGCGTGCGCTTCGATTTCGATCCGCGCAGCGATTTCGTGCTCGCCGACAAGGTGCAAATTCAGCAGGTTTTGCTCAATTTGATGCGCAACGCGATCGATGCGATGGAAGGCTCCGAAAGGCGCGAACTGGTCATCGCGACGTCGTCCATGGCCGACCATATGGTCGAGATCAGCGTCGCCGATACCGGGTCGGGCATCTCGCCCGAGATCAGCGCGCAACTGTTTCAGCCGTTCGTCACCACCAAGCGGCAGGGCATGGGGGTCGGGCTGTCGATCTCGCGTACCATCATCGAGGCCCATGGCGGCTCGATCACGCCGCGGCCCAATCCCGGCGGCGGCACGGTGTTTTCCTTCACCTTGCCCGTCGTAACCAAGGAGGAAGCGGGCAATGCCCCCTGAGCCCTCGATCGTGCATGTCATCGACGACGATGAAGCGCTTCGCGATTCGCTGACGTTCCTGTTGCGCACCGCCGACCTCGAAGCGAAAAGCTACGCGTCGGCCGCGGCGTTTCTCGATGCGCTGCCGGTCGCAGGCTTGAGCTGCATCGTGACCGACATCCGCATGCCCGGCTTGAGCGGCCTCGATCTCTTGCGCCGTTTGAAGGAGCTCGGCAGCAGCATCCCGGTGATCGTCATCACCGGACACGGCGACGTTCCGCTCGCGGTCGAAGCGATGAAATTCGGCGCCGTCGATTTTCTGGAAAAACCATTCGACGACAATATTTTGCTGGAGAGCGTGCGGACCGCGCTGCGGCAGCATGCCGGGCAAGCCAGGCTGCATGGCGAGCGGACCGAGATCGAAGAGCGGGTGGCGACGCTGTCGCCGCGCGAGCGCGACGTGCTTGGCGGCCTGGTCGCCGGCCGCGCCAACAAGCAAATCGGCTTCGACCTCGGCATCAGCCCGCGCACCGTGGAGATCTACCGCGCCAATCTCATGGACAAGATGCGGGCCGGAAGCCTGTCCGATCTGGTGCGCATGGCGCTCATCGTCGGCATGCTGGGCCGCGAATGAAAGCGCCAGCGGCGCTCGACCCATCGCTCGCCGCCGCAGCGATCGCGCGCCGCTAAAAATCACGGATTTTTCAGAGACAAATCGCGTTTCGCCGAATTGAGCCAGATCAATGCGGCGTGGTGGCCCCGCAGCCATTCTTGTCGCAAATGGACGATCAGGTGACCAGAACCGCTTTGGATTCGCCGATGATGCAAGGCGCGCAACCGACGGTAAAGCAGCCCGTTGTCACGGTGGTGGACGACGATCCCGCCGTGTGCGGTTCGCTGAAATTCGCCCTCGAGCTGGAAGGATTTGTCGTCCGTACCCATGGCAGCGGCGCCGAACTCCTCGACGCGGGCGGCTTCGAAAACTGCGACTGTTTTGTCATCGACCAGAGAATGCCGGGCATGACCGGCATGGAGCTGGTCGATGCGCTGCGCCAGCGGCATATTTTGACGCCGGCCATCCTCATTATCAGCCATCCCAGCGCCGCGTTGAGTGCGCGCGCACAGAAGGCTGCCGTTCCCATCGTCGAAAAGCCGCTGTTGGGCAATGCGCTCGTCGAACGCATTCGCGAGGCCTGCTGGACCTGACCGGCCGTCGGCTTGACCCAGATCAATGCCGCCGCCGAACGCACGTGGTGATTTGGCGACGAAGCAACGGAGGAGTGAACAAATGTCAATGCAGAAATCGGACGTCACGATGGACCAAGGCTTCATCGTTTTCTTCCGCCTGACGATGGGCTGGACTTTTCTTTGGGCGGGCATCCATCATTTCGGCGACGACAAGTTCGTCCTGGGCTTTTTGAGCCACGTCAAAACGTTCCATGACGTCTATGCGCCGTTCACCAATCCGGCGATCCTGCCCATCCTGACCTTCCTGGTCGAGTATGGGCATCTCTTGATCGGATTGTCGCTGGTCTCGGGCCTGTTGGTGCGCGTCAGTGCGCCGTTTGGGATCATGCTGATGCTGCTCTATTGGACCGCTCACATGGATTTTCCCTACATCGAGAACGTCAACAGCTATCTGGTCGATTACCACATCGTTTATGCGGGCGTGCTGGTGTATCTGTTCGTCAAGCGCGCCGGCCACGTCTTCGGCCTCGATGGCTGGGTCGCCAAGCTCGATTCGGTCCAGCACGCTCCGGCGTTGCGCTGGATGGTGGCCGCCTAGCGACGCGCGCCTTAGCCGTTCGCGGAAAGAAAAACCCCGGGGCTTCTGGCCCCGGGGTTTGTCGTTTGCGGGTTCGCCGCGACGATCAGAAGTGATAGTTGATGCCGCCGCGCACGATGTTGGCGGTGAACGATACGTTGTTGGTCACGAACAGTCCGCAGGACAGGCCGCAGTTGAACTTGCCGAGGTCGACAAACAGATATTCGGCCTTGGCGCTCCAGTTCTGGGCGAACGCGAACTCGATGCCGCCGCCGGCCGTCCAGCCGGCATTGGTGGTGTTGGCGCCGACGAAGCCCGGGGTCGAGGCGCGGATATCGCCGAATGCGGCGCCGGCGGTAACGAAGGGCATGACGCGGTCCGCGGCATAGCCGAGCCGGCCGCGCACGGTGGAGAGCCAGTGGTCGCTGGTCTTGCAGCCGAACGGGCAGGCCACGGTATTGCTGGTGCCGTTGATATTGGCCCAGTCGATGTCGCCTTCGACGCCGACGACGGCCTGGCCGAACTGATAGTTGTAGCCGACGGTGCCGCCGATTAGGCCGCCTGAAGTGTTGAAGCTGCCGATCGTGTCCCACTTCGAGCGGCCGAAGCCGCCGCCGCCGTTGATGCCGATGTAGAAGCCGGTCCAGTTATAAACCGGAAGGACAGCCGGAGCTTTGTAGTAGGGCGCCGGCGCCTGACGCGGCGGAAGATCGGCCGCCGCCGCAGTGCCCGTCAGTGCCGCCAGGCTGACCAGGGCGAAAAACACGCGCTTCATTATGGACCTCCATTGAGCGTAGGTGGCCGCATAGTATTCGTGGGCGTTTTTGCGTCTAGTGCAGGAAAGCCACAGTGGATTTGTCTATCGCGACGACAATATGGCAAGATTTGAGTAAGTATAGCCACGATTAAAGGGAACAATGTCTTAACGCCGACAGCACAATGGTAAAATAAGTGTTAATCGCGGCAAAAACCGCGCATCGGGAACTGCCGGCGCGCATTGAACATACTTGCATTGTGGAACCTGCTACCTTCACTATGGAAGCGCGATGGCCGGCTAGAAATGATAATTGACGCCCAGGCGCAAGAGGTTGGCGGTCAGCCCATTGGTGGTGCCGGTGACCGAGAAGGCGCGGTCCGACAAATCGAGATAGAGCCACTCGGCCTTGGCCGACCAGTGCGGCGTGAAGCCGACCTCGGCGCCCGCGCCTGCGGCCCAGCCGAGGCTGGTCCTGGTCTCCGACAGGTTGCCGGGGCTGTCCACGGTGAGGCTGCCATAGGCGAGGCCGGCGGTGCCGAACACCAGCACGTTGCCGATGGCGACGCCGGCGCGGCCGCGTAAGGTTCCGAACCACGGATTGGAAAACTGCCAGGGCGCGAAGGTGTCGCTTGCGGCAGAAGCCTGGATATCGGTTTCGACGCCGGCGACGAACTGGCCGAACTGCCAATTGTAGCCGGCCTGGATGCCGCCGAAGATCCCGGACGGCCTGGTCGGATTATGGGTCACGTCGCCCCATTCGTAGCCGATATTGGCGCCGAGATAGGGGCCCATCCAGCTGAAGCCCGAGAGCGGCGCCGGCGCGGCGTAGTAATTTACGGCCGGCAGGTCGGCGGCGCGTGCCGCGCCCGTTGCCGCCGTGACCACGAGAAGAACTGCGCCAAATATTGTTTTCATTGCCGACCTCCGCCGCCGCATCGGGCGGGCCAACCACGCAACGCCACGCGCGGCAGGCCCAGATGCCTATATTGAGGCTCGAAGTAGGGCGCCAAGATAAGGCAACAAGACCGTCTCCCCGGCCTATAGAATTTATCGCGATGTTTCAGTTAAGCGGTGATGAACCGCTAAGTAGTTCCAAGATGACACCGTTAAGAAAGCTTATATTGGCGGCATGACCTGGCTCGGGCCGAACACGCATAAGCATCGACAAGCATGAGCGATCCGAAGAAAGACCTGGCGCCGGAGCCGGACCTCGTCGAGGAGGACGACGAGCAGGCGTTGCCGGACGCCGACGAGGCAGCCCAACTGGACGCAGAGCAGGCGGGTTCGCTCGCCGCCGGCCGCGACGCCATCGTCGGCGCCATCAAGCAGGCGCCGGCGCGACCCGGCGTCTATCGCATGATCGACGGCCGCGGCGACGTGCTCTATGTCGGCAAGGCGAAAAACATCAAGAAGCGCATCGCCGCCTATGCGCGGCCGACCGGCCTCGACACCCGCATCGAGCGCATGATCGCTCAGACCCGGACGCTGGAATTCGTCGTCACCCGCACCGAGACCGAGGCGTTGCTGCTTGAGGCCAACCTGATCAAGCGGCTGCGGCCGCGTTTCAACGTCACGCTGCGCGACGATAAATCGTTTCCCTATATCCTGATCACGTCCGACCACTGGGCGCCGCAAATTTTAAAGCATCGCGGCGCGCGCTCGCGGCCGGGGCAGTATTACGGCCCGTTCGCCTCGGTATGGGCGGTCAACCGCACCATCAATGCGTTGCAGCGCGCGTTCCTGTTGCGCTCGTGCAGCGATCCGTTCTTCGAAAGCCGCACCCGGCCGTGCCTGTTGCATCAGATCAAGCGCTGCTCGGCGCCGTGCACCAAGGAGATCGAGTATCCCGATTATGCGGCGCTGGTGCGCGCGGCCAACGCGTTCCTGTCCGGCCGCAGCAAGGCGGTCAAGCAGGACCTCGCCGCCGCCATGGAGAAGGCCTCCGCCGCGCTCGATTTCGAGCACGCCGCGATCTATCGCGACCGCCTGGCCGCTTTGTCCGCGATCCAGTCGCAGCAGGGCATCAATCCGCGCACCGTCGAGGAGGCCGACGTTTTTGCCGTGCATCAGCAGGGCGGCTTCACCGGCGTCGAAGTGTTCTTCTTCCGCACCGGCCAGAACTGGGGCAACCGCGCCTATTTTCCCAAGGCCGACAAGTCGCTCGGCCCGGGCGAAGTGCTCTCTGCGTTCCTGGCGCAGTTTTATGACGACAAGCCGCCGCCGCGGCTGATCCTGATCTCGCACGCCATCGAGGATCGGGCGTTGCTCGCCGAGGCGCTCGCCACCAAGAGCGGCCACAAGGTCGAAATTTCGCTGCCGCAGCGCGGCGAGAAGAAGGATTTGATGGCGCACGCGCTGGCCAATGCGCGCGAGGCGCTCGGCCGCAAGCTCGCCGAAACCTCCTCGCAGCAGAAGCTGCTCAATCAGCTTGCCGAAACGTTCAGCCTGCCGCGTCCGCCGCGCCGCATCGAGGTTTTCGACAACAGCCACATCCAGGGCAGCAACGCCGTCGGCGCCATGATCGTCGCCGGGCCGGAAGGCTTTCGCAAAAAGGACTATCGCAAGTTCAACATCCGCTCGACCGAGCTCACTCCGGGCGACGATTTCGCCATGATGCGCGAGGTTTTGGAGCGCCGCTTCAAGCGGCTGATGAACGAGGCGCCGCGGCAAATATCCGCTCCCCTTGCGGGAGAGGGCGGCGGGCCGCAAAGCGGCACGCCGGGTGAGGGTCCGGGAATCCCGGCCGGCGCAGGGATTCTCGAACCCTCACCCGCCCTCGCTTTGCTCGGGGTCCCTCCCCCGCAAGGGGGGAGGGAAGATGACGACGAATCGCCCTGGCCCGACCTCGTGCTGATCGACGGCGGGCTGGGTCAGCTCAATGCGGCGCGCGACGTGCTCGCCGGGCTGGGCGCCGAGGTGCCGTTGGTCGCCATCGCCAAGGGGCCGGATCGCGACGCCGGCCGCGAAACCTTCTTCCTCCCGGGCCGCGACTCGTTCAAGCTGCCGCCGCGCGACCCGGTGCTCTATTTCGTCGAGCGGCTGCGCGACGAAGCCCATCGTTTCGCCGTCGGCTCACACCGGACGCGCCGGGCGCGCGACATGCGCGAAGCCGGCCTGCAGGAGATCGCCGGCATCGGACCGACGCGCAAGCGCGCGCTGCTGCATCACTTCGGCACGCTGAAAGCCATCGAGCGCGCCTCGGTCAACGACTTGATGCAGGTCGAAGGCATCAGCGCCGAAACGGCGCGGCGGATTTACGAGTTTTTCCACGAGGGGGCGGGGCGGGGGGCGGGCTGATATAAAATAAAGATCGGACGGCGGCCATGGCAAAGAGTAAGGTTCCATTAGGGGCGTCGCGCAGCGACGCGCTGGCATGCGTGCCTTGGGTCTCGCGGCCGTCATGGGGCGGCGCTATGGTGCGGCCATGAATTCGACGACCACCACGCCGGGGCGGCTGCGCGCTCATGCCAGCGCGCTGCCCAACATCCTGACCTATGCCCGCATCGCCGCGGTGCCCGTCGTGGTCGGCTGCATGTATGGCCAGGCGATCCTCGACGGCGGGCTGTGGCTGCGCTGGGTGGCGCTGGTCATCTTCATCGCCGCCGGCATCACCGACTTTTTCGACGGCTATTTCGCCCGCATCTGGGGCCAGCAATCCTCGCTCGGCCGCATGCTCGATCCGATCGCCGACAAGCTTCTGGTGTCCTCGTGCCTGTTGATGCTGGCGGCGGAGGACACCATTCACGGCTGGGCGCTATTGGCCGCCGTCGTCATTCTCTGCCGCGAAGTGCTGGTATCGGGCTTGCGCGAATATTTGGCCGAGCTGCGGGTGAGCGTGCCGGTGACGCGGCTCGCCAAGTGGAAGACCACGCTGCAGCTCGTCGCCGTCGGCTTTCTGATCTGCGGCGATGCCGGCGACGCCATCGTGCCGGTGGTCACCCAGATCGGCATCACGCTGCTTTGGCTGTCGGCCTTGCTGACGCTCTATACCGGTTGGGATTATCTGCAGGCGGGTTTGCACCACCTGACCCGGGAGGATGCGTGAAGCTTTTGTATTTCGCCTGGGTGCGTGAGCGCGTCGGCAAAGCGGAGGAAGACATCGAGCTGCCGGCAGGCGTGGCGACCGTCGGCGAGCTGATCGCCTGGCTCACCCGGCGCGGCGAGGGCTATGCCTACGCGTTCGAAAATCCGAAAGTGATCCGCGCCGCGATCGACCGCAACCATGTGCGCGCCGACGCGCGCATCGACGGTGCGCAAGTGATCGCCTTCTTCCCGCCGATGACCGGCGGCTGAATAGGACGATGACCACGACCATCCGCCTGCAACGCGAAGCCTTCGACGTCGCCGCCGAAGTGGCGAGGCTGACCCGCGGGCGCACCGATATCGGCGCGGTGGTGACCTTCACCGGGCTGTGCCGCGCCGACGAGAACGGCGAGCCGATCGCGGCGCTCACCCTCGAACATTATCCCGACATGGCGGAAGCCGAGATCGCCCGCCACGTCGAGGAGGCGCGCGGGCGCTGGCCGCTCATCGGCGTCACCGTGGTCCATCGCTACGGCCGCGTCGAGCCGGGCGAGGTCATCGTGCTGGTGGTGACCGCTTCAAGCCATCGCGAGGCGGCGTTCGCCGCGGCATCGTTCCTGATGGATTATCTGAAAACCCGCGCGCCGTTCTGGAAGCAGGTCGAAAAGGCGTCCGGAACAACCTGGGTCGACGCCAAGGCGGCCGACGATGCTGCGGCTGAGCGCTGGTCGGCGGTGCCGCCGCCGCGGCGCGAAGTGGCGAAGTGAGCGCCGGCTCAGCGTTACGGGATCCAGAACAGCTTGCCGGGGTCGCTGCGCTCGTTGCCCCGCCACAAGCCGATGTCCTGCAAGGTGCTGTCGGTCAGATCCTCAAGGTCGATGCGCAGGCCGGCGCGAGCATGCCAAGCGGTGAAACTGTGCTTCAGCCGGCGCCACACGCGAAGCGGATAATGGTTCATCGTGTTCATGGCTGTCTCCGCAACTGGAGAATTTACCACTCCATATAAGCCCGGGGTGGCGTGCCGCATGTGACAGTCAGCACGAAATGTCGCTTCCGGCCTGCGAAACGTGTTGTTGCCGGCGCCGGCCGTGTGACGCCGATCACGGATCGGCCGTTTTGCTGGCGGCGGCATGGTTCACCGCGAACCAATTTCATGCTAATTGCTACCAACATCGGCCAGCGCCGCTGGCGGAACAGAGGATCAGCACCATGAGTGAGAAGACGATCGGCTTTGAAGACAATGAAGACGAAATCTTGAGCTTCCAGGTCTCCGACGAAACGCTGGAGGGCGCGGCGGCCGTGTGGAAAGAAAAGGCCGGTGGCCTGACGATTTCCTTTTGCTCCGGTCTGAGCACCTGCCCGGCGTAACGGCCAGATCGGTCGCAGCCGAGACTGACTAGACTACGCCGCCCTGGCCTTGCGCCGCGGCGGTGTAGTCGTTAGTCGGTCTGCCCCGAATTCGGTTCCCTCGCGATTTTCGGAAAAGAACGGATTTGGCGCCGGCGGCCTACGCCGCCGCGGCCTTGCCCTTGGGCTGCACCGTGTTGGTGTAGTCGCGCATCAGTTGCGCCGTGATGCGGCCGGGGGTGAAGGTCCAGTCGGCGATCTCGGAAACCGCGGTGACCTCCGCCGCGGTGCCGGTGATGAAGCATTCCGAGAAGCCCGAAAGCTCCTCGGGCATGATCCGGCGCTCGATCACCTCGATGCCGTTCTGCTTGGCCAGATTCATCGCGGTCGCCCGCGTGATGCCGGCCAGGAAGCAGTCGGCGATCGGGGTGTGGATCTTGCCGTCCTTGATGAAGAAGATATTGGCGCCGGTGCATTCGGCGACGCGGCCCTGCCAGTCGAGCATCATGGCGTCGGCATAGCCGCGCTTTTCGGCGCGGTGCTTTGAGACGGTACAGATCATGTAGAGGCCCGCCGCCTTGGCGAGGCAGGGCGCGGTTTTTGGATCGGGCCGCCGGTATTCGGCAAGGTCGAGCCGGATGCCCTTCAAGCGCTGCGCCGGGTCGAAATAGCTCGGCCACTCCCAGGTGGCGATGGCGAGATGGATCTTGTTGTTCTGCGCCGAGACGCCGAGCTGCTCGGAGCCGCGCCAGGCGATCGGCCGCACATAGGCTTCTTTCTGATTGTTCCTTTCCAGGACCAGCCGTTTGGCGGCGTCGATCTCCGCCACCGAATAGGGGATTTCGAAATCGAGGATTTCGGCCGAGTGTTTCAGCCGTTCGGAATGCTTGGTGCCTTCGAAAATCACCCCGCCATAGGCGCGTTCGCCCTCGAACACGCAGCTCGCATAATGCAGGCCGTGGGTGAGCACGCTGATCTTGCACTCGGCCGTGGCAACGAGCTTGCCGTTGAACCAGATGAGATCGGAGCGTTGGTCGAAGGGCACTGCCATGGCATTGCCTCCCTTGATTTTCTCACCCACCCGAAACCGGTCGGCAGCGCCGGCTTTTGCTTCGGGGCGGGACTCCCGTTATGGTCGCAGCCGCTCTATAGAGCGCCCTTTATAGCCCGGCGCAGGGAACGGCGCGGTCCGATGTCGCGGTCGCGACTTTGGCTTAACAAGCCGTCCGAAATATGTCAATAGTACTGACCTAAATGGCTGACATCAGCATCACCACGGCCAGGAAACTCCGCGCCGCCGCCGAACCGGTCGAGGCGGTGCCGCAGGAGCCATGCTGGGACCTCATCGAGCTTTTGTTCTTTGCCTATCGCGATTTCGTCGGCGACCCCGACGAGGTGCTGGCCAAGCTCGGCTTCGGCCGCGCCCATCACCGCGTGCTGCACTTTGTCAACCGCAATCCCGGCATCAAGGTTGCCGACCTGCTTGATATTCTGAAGATCACCAAGCAGTCGCTCGGCCGCGTGCTCAAGCAACTCATCGACCAGGGCTATGTGGTGCAGCGCGAGGGCGCCCACGACCGCCGCCAGCGGCTCCTGCATGTCAGCCCGGCCGGCGAGGCGCTGGCGATGCAACTGGCCGGCCTGCAGACCGAGCGCATCGCGCGCGTGCTCGCCGAGATCGGGCCGGGCGGCCGCGAGACGGCGCGGCGCTTTCTCGCCGGCATGATCGACGCCGACGACCGCGATCACGTGCTGCGCCTGATCGCCAATGCCGACCGGGCGCGGCTGCGCGGCCGGGACCGCGGCTCATGACGGCGCCGCTTCCTGCGACGCCCCCCGACGACGCGCCGCATCTGCTCGTCGTCGACGACGATCGCCGGATCCGCGCGCTGCTGTTGCGCTTTCTGGTCGCCGAGGGCTATCGCGTCTCCACCGCCGAGACGGCGCAGGAGGCACGCGCCAAGCTGCACGGCTTGAAGTTCGACCTCTTGGTTCTCGACGTCATGATGCCGGGCGAGAACGGCTTCGACCTGGTCAAAGCCATCCGCACCTCGTCCACGGTGCCGATTCTGATGCTGACCGCGCGCGACGAGAAGGAAAGCCGCATCATGGGGCTCGAAATCGGCGCCGATGACTATCTGTCGAAACCGTTCGAGCCGCGCGAATTATCGCTGCGCATCGCCAATATCTTGAAGCGCGCCCGGCCGCCGGTTGCGGTGCCGGTGGAATCGGTACGCTTCGGCCCGTTCCTGTTCCATCTCGCCAGCGGCGAGTTGCGCCGCGGCGAGGAGGCGATCCGCCTCACCGACCGCGAGCGCGACATGCTGCGGGTATTGACGTCGAGCATGGGCGAGACCGTGCCGCGCCAGGCGCTCGCCGGCAACGGCGACAATGTCAGCGAGCGCACCGTCGACGTGCAGGTCAACCGGCTGCGCCGCAAGATCGAGCGCGATCCGGCCAATCCGTTGATCGTCCAGACCGTGCGCGGCGTGGGCTACCGGCTGGTCGCGGCTCTTTAGAGCAGCACAATGACGAGCTTTGACGATGGCATAGGGCGTCTGCGGGTCGCGGCAGGGCGCGTGGTGACCGCCGCCAACGCGCTCGCCGGCGCCGGGGGCTACATCACCGGGCCGTGGGACCGCTTCACCCGCTGGCTGCGCTCGGTGATGCCGCACGGGCTTTACGCCCGCGCGCTGCTCATCGTCATCATGCCGCTCGTGGTGCTGCAATCGATCGTCGCGTTTCTGTTCATCGAGCGGCAATCGAGCGTGGTCAATTATTATCTGTCGTCGGCGGCGACCCGGGAGATCGCCGCCCTCATCGACGTCTACAAAAACTTGCCGCCGGGCGCCAATCGCGCGCAGTTGTTGCGCCGCATCGCCCAGGATCGCCTCGGCCTGGTGGTCGATTTCCTGCCCGGCGCGGATTTGCCGCCGCCCGGCCCGAAACCGTTCTTCTCCTCGCTCGACCAGGAACTGTCGAACGAGATCCGCAAGCAGATCGGCCTGCCGTTCTGGATCGACACCGTCGGCCGCTCCTCGATCGTGGAAATCCGCATCAGGCTCGACGACGCCGTCATGCGCGTGTTCGCGCCGCGTGCGGCGGCCTACAATTCCAATGCGCTGATCTTCCTGATGTGGATGGTGCTCACCTCGGTCGTGGTGCTGACCATCGCCATCCTGTTCCTGCGCAACCAGATCAAGCCGATCGTTCGGCTTGCCGACGCCGCCGAAGCGTTCGGCAAGGGCCGCGAAGCGCCGAATTTCCGGCCGCGCGGGGCGCGCGAGGTGCGCCGCGCGGCGGCGGCGTTTTTGGAAATGAAAACCCGCATCGAGCGCGCCATCGAGCAGCGCACCACCATGCTGGCCGGCGTGTCGCACGATCTGCGCACGGTGCTGACGCGGTTCAAGCTCGAACTGGCGCTGCTCGGCGACAGCCCGGAGCTCGAGGCGATCAAGAAAGACGTCGACGAGATGGCGGCGATGCTGGAAGCCTATCTCGCCTTCGCCCGCGGCGACACCGCCGAGCAGTCGGCGCCGACCGACATTGCCGCCCTCTTGGAAGATTTAAGGCTCGACGCCGAGCGCCACGGCCATCGCGCCACGGTTGCCTTCCACGGCCAGCCGGACGTCACGGTGCGGCCGGCCGCCTTCAAGCGCTGTGTCTATAACCTGGTCTCCAATGCGGCGCGCTTTGCCTCGACGGTGGCGATCACCGGCCACCGCGACCATCGCTGGCTCACGGTGACGGTCGACGACGACGGGCCGGGCATCCCGCAGCCGTTGCGCGAGGACGTATTCAAGCCGTTCCTCCGCCTCGACGACGCCCGCAACCAGGACGAGGGCGGCACCGGCCTGGGGCTGGCCATCGCCCGCGACATCGCCCGCTCCCACGGCGGCGACATCACGCTGGGGGCAAGCCCGATGGGGGGGTTGCGAGCGACGGTCAAAGTACCGGTCTAGGCTTCCGTCACTCCGGGCCGGCAGCGATCTTGAATCTGCGAAGAAATCCCTCCATCTCCGGAGCAACAAAACGCTGTGCCTGGGGAGCCCTCATGACCGCCGCCGACCAGAAAGAAAAGGAAAACCCGCCGGCCGACGCCCAGCCGTTCCAGGCGGACGTCGCCAAGCTTTTGCACTTGATGGTGCACTCGGTTTATGCCGACAAATCGGTGTTTCTGCGCGAATTGATCGCCAATGCCGCGGATGCCTGCGAGCGGCTGCGCTACGAGGCGATCGCCGAGCCGGCGCTCACTGGCGACGACGTCAAGCCGCGTATCACGCTGTCGATCGATGCCGAGCAAAAGCGCCTGACCGTCGAAGATAACGGCATCGGCATGAGCCGCGACGAGCTCGCCGAAGCGCTCGGCACCATCGCGCGCTCGGGCACCAAGGCGTTTCTCGACCGCATCGAGGCCAAACAGCCCGACGACGAGACTGCGCTGATCGGCCGCTTCGGCGTCGGCTTTTATTCGGCCTTCATGGTAGCGGAGCGGGTCGAGGTGATGTCGCGCCGTGCCGGCACCGATACGGCCTGGCTGTGGTCGTCGGACGGCAAGGGTACGTTTTCTATTTCGCCGCTGCCGCTTGCCGACGCGCCGGCGCGCGGCACCCGCGTGGTGCTGCATCTGATGGAGGACGCCAAGACCTATGCCGAGCGTTTCACCATCGAGCGGCTCATCAAGGCGCAGTCGGGCCACGTGCCGGTGCCGATCGCGATCGTCGAGAAAGCCGGCGGCGAGCCGGCCGAGATCAGCGACGGGGCGGCGCTGTGGGCAAAGCCGAAAGCGGAAATCAGCGCCGCCGACTACACCGATTTCTACCGCAGCATAGCCGGCCAGTTCGACGAGCCGACCGCCACCATTCATTACCGCGCCGAGGGCCGGCAGGATTACACCACGCTGTTGTTCGTTCCGGGCTCCCGGCCGTTCGATCTGTTCGATCCGGACCGCAAGGGCCGCATCAAACTTTACGTCAAGCGCGTCTTCATCACCGACGATGCCGATATTCTGCCGCGCTACCTGCGCTTCGTGCGCGGTGTCGTCGACAGCGCCGACCTGCCGCTCAACGTGTCCCGCGAAAAAATCCAGGAGAGCCCGCTCTTCGCCGCCATCAAAAAAGGCGCCACCAACCGCGTGCTGACCGAGCTCGAGCGGCTCGCCGACAAGGAGCCGGACACCTACACCAAAATCTGGGAGACTTTTGGCGCGGTGCTCAAGGAAGGCATCTACGAGGATTTCGAGCGCCGCGATCAAATGCTGGCGCTGGCGCGGTTCAAGACCACGGCATCGGGTGCTTCCGGCGGCCAATGGCGCAGCCTCAAGGACTATGTCGGCGCGCTGAAGACCAACCAGACCGCGATCTATTATCTCGCCGGCGACGACCTGGCGCGGCTCGAGAACTCGCCGCATCTGGAAGGCTTTCGCGCCCGCGGCATCGAGGTGCTGCTGCTGCCCGATCCGGTCGACAGTTTCTGGGTCATGCCGGGCACTGGCTTCGACGGCAAGCCGCTCAAGTCGGTGACCCAAGGTGCCGCCGACCTGGCGCTGATCCCACGGACGGATGCCGAAACGGCGCCGCCGCCGGACATCGCCGAAGCGGTGAAGGAATTCCTCGTCTTCGTGAAGACCACGCTCGGCGATGCGGTGGCCGAGGTACGCGCTTCGGAGCGGCTCACCGACAGCGCGGTCTGTCTGGTCGCGCCGGATTCCGGCCCCGACCGGGCGCTGGAGCGGATTCTCGCCGGGGCAGGGCGGTTGAACTCGGCGTCGAAGCCGATCCTGGAGATCAATCCGTGGCACGAGGTCGTGGTCGCGCTCGCCAAGCTCGGCGACGCCGACCGCGCCTTCAAGGAGGATGCGACGCATCTGTTGTTCGATGAAGCCCGCGTGCTCGACGGCGAGCGGCCCGCGGATGCGCGGCAATTTTCCGATCGGCTCGGCCGCGTGCTGGGGCGGGGTCTGCGTTGAGGCGATAACGGGCGGAAACGCTAATTCGTCATTGCGAGGAGCCAACGGGTCCGGCCCGAAGTGGCCGGCCCGATGACAGGCTCCGCGACGGCGCAATCCAGCGCGGCGGCGCCGGACTGGATTGCTTCGCCACCGCTCGCAATGACAATGCTACTCCGCTGGCGTCGCAGGCACGCGCTGCGGCTGCAGTTCGGCAGGGATATCCACCGGCTTGTTCTCGTCGGCGGGTTCGAGATCCGGCGTCTTGCCGCCCTTCAGCCGGAAGTAAAGCTGGCTGCCGATCAGGAGCGCGCACAGCGTGATGAACACCGCGCTGATCGGCCGCTCGACGAACACGAAGATATCGCCGCGCGAGATCAGCATGGCGCGGCGGAAATTCTCCTCGAACCGCGGGCCGAGCACGAAGCCGAGCAGGATCGGCGCGGGGTGGAAGCCCAGCCGGAGCAGGATGTAGCCGAACAGGCCGATGCACACCACTTCGCCGACCTGGAAGAAGTCGTTGTTGGCAGCATAGACGCCGATGCAGACGAAGAACATCGCGCTCGGGTAGAGGAACTTGTAGGGGATCGCCAGCATCTTCACCCAGATGCCGATCAGCGGCACGTTGAGCAGAACCAGCATGATGTTGCCGATCCAGAAGCTGGCAACGAGACCCCAGAAAATATCGGGATGCTGCGAGATCAGCTGCGGTCCGGGCACGATGCCCTGGATCATCAGCGCGCCTAGGAGGAGCGCCATCACCGCGTCGCCGGGAATGCCCAGACTCATGGTCGGGATGAAGTCGCCCTGCACCGAGGAGTGGGTCGAGGCTTCCGGGCAGACCACGCCTTCGATCAGGCCGGTGCCGAATTTTTCCGGATGTTTCGAGATTTTCTTTTCGGTGGCGTAAGCGACGAAGGAGGCGATGGTCGGGCCGGTGCCGGGAATGAGCGCGCACAGGCTGCCGATGATGGTGCCGCGCCACATCGGGAAGAAGGCGCGTTTCATGTCGGCCTTGGTCGGCCGCATGTCCTTGAAGGTGACGTTGGTATATTTGGTGTTGATCGGCGCCACTTGGTTGACGCTGTTCATGAATTCGGCGATGCCGAACAGCCCCAGCGCCAGCGCGATCAGCTCGATGCCGTCATCGAGCTCGGTCATGCCAAACGTGTAGCGTTCCGAGCCGGTTTCGAGATCGGTGCCGACCGAGCCGAGGAACAGTCCCAGCACCGTCATGGCCACGCCCTTGATCGGCGAGCCGCGCGCCAAGGTCGAGCCGGCCAACAGGCCGAGCAGCATCAACGAGCAGACTTCGGCTGGACCGAATTGCAGCGCCGCGCGCACCAGGAGCGGCGACAGGAATATCATCTCGGTGATGCCCCAGGAGGCACCGACGAAGGAGGCAAACACCGTCAAGCCGAGCGCGACGCCGCCGCGGCCCTGCTTGGTCATCGGGAAGCCGTCGAGGCACGTCACCGCGTGCGGCGGGTGGCATGGCAAATTGAGCAGGATCGAGCAGATCGCGCCGCCATATTGCGCGCCGTACATGACGCCGCCCAGCATCAGGATGGCGCCGACCGGCTTCATGCCGAAGGTGAGCGGCAACAGGATCGAGATGGTGGCGAGCGGGCCCATGCCGGGCAGCACGCCCACCATGTTGCCGACCAGCACGCCGATGAAGCAGAACATCAGATTGTGCGGCTCGAGCGCGACGCCGAAGCCGTACCAGAGGTCCGTCAGTGCGGTCGTGATCACAGGCCGCCCCTCCATGTGAATATCGGCATTGGCACTTGCAGGAAGTAGGAGAACAAGCTGACGCCAAACACGGTGACGACGGTGGCGAGGATGATCGTGCCCCGCCATGTCGCGGCCTTGTCACCGAGCGCGGCGATAAAGACGCAGGCGAACGTCCCCGGGGCCATCCCGAAGTAACGTCCGAAGAAGATGAAGCCGATCGGGCTCATGAGGATGCAGAACCAGGCCAACCATTGTGGCTCCGCCGGCAGGATGCTCTGGTCCTCGGTGTGGCCCGGTTCTCCCGGCGCCAGCGAGCCGGCGGCGATGGCAATGCCCAGCAGGACGAGAATGATGCCGAGCGCCGTCGGCAGGAAGCCGGGTCCCATGTGCATGAGCGTGCCGGCGCGGTAGGTCGAGCCCTTGAGGGCCACCCCCAAGCCGAGCAACAGCATCAGGCCGCCCGCGTAAAAATCGCGCTTTCGCACGAGGTCGCGCAGAAGACTGTTTGCAGACTGCACAATTTCCTCCCGGCCGTCTCTGGGCCGTTTTGTCCGTCGGCCCGATTTCTTCGAGTCCGAGGAACTACCGCAAATGCCGACAGGTTCCGCGATGACGCGGTGTCGCGGGTCTCCTGTCGCACCCCCACCGCGTTCAATCAACGCGCGGAGACCCCCGCTTATCAGGCGCTAGACGATATAGGGCACCGGCAATTGGCGCAACTCCCCTTGGATAACACCTGCGATCACCCACGGTTGTGGCGGTTTTTCATAAACGACCGCCGGTCAAGCCGCCGCGCGGCGGTAAACGGCCGGACATCCATGCCGGCGTGGTGGGGCGGGCCAAAAAGTCATGGGTTCACCGGGACATGGCGGCGTCGCGCCCGATTCGATTCGGTGCCGCTACGCTGGGGAGCGGTATGCCCGTAATGGCTTGGGTGGAACACCGGCCCTCAATGGAAGTCGCGGCTTTTGAGCGGCAGCGCGTCGTCGTCCGGCAGCGGGCCGCCGGAAAATTTCGGCGAGAACAGGTCGCCGCCCTCGCGCAGCCGATCTTCACGTAACATTGGCAGTTCGGCGGATAGATCGATAAAATTTTCCGCGACCACGTGGATGACCAGGCCCGAGCGCTGCAGACGGCCGCGCACGGCGAGGAAGCGCGCCGTCATCACGGTGCGGCGGTTTTTGGCAAACACCTTCGGCCAGACGATGATGTTGGCGATGTCGGTCTCGTCCTCCAGCGTCATGAACACGACGCCTTTCGAGGTGCCCGGCCGCTGCCGCACCAGGACGAGGCCGGCAACGGTAACCGTCTGGTCCTGCTGCAATTCATCCCCGCGCAGCGCCGCATTGGGCAGCGCGCCGAGCGCGTCGAGACGGTGGCGGAAGAAGCGCACCGGATGCGCCTTCAGCGACAGGCCGGTGGCCACGTAATCCTCGACCACGTGTTCGCAAAGCGGCATCGCCGGCAGCGCCACGGCCGGCTCGGGAAAAAGCTCGTCGCTCAAATGCGGCGCCAAAAGCGGCAGCGGATCCTGCCCCCTCCCTGACCCTGCCCCGCTTGCGGGGGAGGGAAGGGCGGGGGTGGCGGCGCGCCGCGCCGTGCCGATGCCGATCACGTCGAGGCGGCGCGCCGCCCACAATGCGGCGCGGCGGTCGAGCCCGAGCGAGCGGAACGCATCGGCTTCCGCCAGCCGCTCGATGGTGAAGCGCGACACGCCGGCTATTGCCGCAAGCCGCTCGATCGAGGAAAAACCGTTGCCGCGTGCGGCGACGAGTTTTTCCAGCTCCTTTTCCGATAGCCCGTTGATGATGCGGAAACCGAGCCTGACCGCGTGGCAGCCGTCTGGTCCTTGTTCCAGCGTGCAATCCCAAGCGCTGAAATTGACGTCGGCTTCGCGGACCTCGACGTCGTGCGACCGCGCGTCGCGCACCAGCTGTGCCGGCTGATAAAAACCCATCGGCTGGCTGTTGAGGATGGCGGCGCAGAACACGTCCGGATAGCGGCATTTGATCCATGCCGAGGCATAGACCAGGAGCGCGAAGCTCGCGGCGTGACTTTCCGGAAAACCGTATTCGCCAAAACCCTTGATCTGCTCGAAGCAACGTTCGGCAAACGCGCGCTCATAGCCGCGGCGCACCATGCCGTTGATGAATTTGTCTTCGAAGAGATGAACCGTGCCGTTGTGGCGGAAGGTCGCCATGGCGCGGCGCAATCCGTCGGCCTCATCGGGGGTAAATTTGGCGGCGTCGATGGCGATCTGCATCGCCTGCTCCTGAAACAGCGGGACGCCCAGCGTTCGCTTCAGGACATTTTCCAGTTCGTCGGCGGGCCCCGCCGCGGGATCGGGCGACGGATAATGTTCGGGATCGATCTTGTCGCGGCGGCGCAGATAGGGATGCACCATGTCGCCCTGGATCGGTCCCGGGCGCACGATCGCGACTTCGATGACGAGGTCGTAGAAGCATTGCGGCTTGAGCCGCGGCAGCATCGACATCTGCGCACGGCTCTCGACCTGAAACACGCCGATCGAATCGGCGCGCGACAGCATGTCGTAAACCGCGCGATCGTGCTCCGGCAGGGTCGCCAGCGCGTAGGTGTGCCCATAATGGGCTTTCAGGAGGTCGAGGCCGCGGCGCAGGCAGCTCAGCATGCCGAGCGCGAGCACATCGACCTTCATCAGGTGAAGCGTGTCGATGTCGTCCTTGTCCCATTCGATGAAGGTGCGCTCGGCCATGGCGGCATTGCCGATCGGCACCGTCTGGTCGAGCCGTTCGCGGGTGAGCACGAAGCCGCCGACATGTTGCGAGAGGTGGCGCGGGAAACCGGTCAATTCGTCGGCCAGTGCGACGGCCTGCCGGATCGCCGGATTTTTCGGGTCGAGGCCGGCCTGGCGGATGTGATCGTCGGGCAGTTCGTCGCCGGAGCCCCACACCGTCTTGGCCAGCGCCGCGGTGATGTCCTCGGTCAAGCCCAAAACCTTGCCGACTTCGCGGATGGCGCGGCGCGAACGGTAGTGCACGACGGTCGCGCAGATCGCGGCGCGATGGCGGCCGTAACGTTGGTAAATGTACTGGATCACTTCCTCGCGCCGCTCGTGCTCGAAATCGACGTCGATGTCGGGCGGCTCGTTGCGGTTCGCCGAAATGAAGCGGGCGAACAACAGCTTGCTCTCGTTCGGATTGACCTCGGTGATGCCGAGGCAAAAGCACACCGCGCTGTTGGCCGCCGAGCCGCGGCCCTGGCAAAGAATATTTTTGACTTTGCGCGCATAGGCGACGACGTCGTGCACGGTGAGGAAATAGCGGGCGTAGTCGAGCTTGGCGATCAACGCCAGTTCCTCGTGCAGCCGGGTCTGCACGTCGACCGGAATGCCGTGCGGAAACCGGTCCTTGGGATAACGTTCCGCGGCGCCGGCCCAGGTCAGGTCTTCGAGGTGCTGCTGGGCGGTCTTGCCCGGCGGCACCGGCTCGTCGGGATATTCGTATTTCAGCTCGCCGAGCGAGAAGGTGCAGGCTTTCGCGATATCGACGCTGCGGGCGATGGCGTCGGGAAAATTCTTGAACAGCCGCGCCATTTCGTCCGGGGTTTTCAGATGCCGTTCGGCATTGACGGCGAGCCGGAAGCCGGCTTCGGCAATGGTGCATTTCTCGCGGATGCAGGTGACGACGTCGGCGAGCGGCCGGCGCTCCGGCGCGTGATAATGCACGTCGTTGACGGCGACGAGCGGCGCGCCGTGCCGCTCGCCGAGCTCGGCCAACAGGCCGAGCCGCCGCGGCTCGTCGCCGCGGTGATCATGCAGGCCGGCGAGGAAAGTGCGGCCCGGCGCTGCGCGGGCCAGAGCGGCGAGGCGTTTGGTAAACTCAGACTCGTTTCCCGGATGCGGTGCAGCGCGAAGCGGTGCACCGCTGATCCGGGATCGCTCCAGACTCAGCGTTCGCGACGATCCCGGGTTTGCAGCGCACCACTCCGCTTCGCCATAGCGCGTCGAAGACGCGCGTGGACGCGCTTTCGGTGCTGCGCTGCGCCCGGGAAACTCTTGCGGAGGGATTGCAATAAAAATCTGGCCCTCGCCGGCACCGAGAATCTGCTCGAAGGTCAGGTGGCAATCGCCTTTGTCGGCCTTGAGATTGCCTTCGGTCAGGAGCTGGCAAAGCCGCCCATAGGCCTGACGATCGGTCGGATAGGTCAGCACCTCAAAACCATCGGTCGTTGCCAGCCGCGTGCCGACGATAAGTTTTATGTTTCTGTCCTTGGCTTCGTCATAGGCGCGTACCACGCCGGCAAAGCTGTTGCGATCGGCGATGCCGATGGCGGCGAGGCCGAGCGCATCGGCCGTCGCGACCATCTCACCCGGATGCGAGGCACCGCGCAGGAAGGAAAAGTTGGTGGTGACGGCGAGCTCGGCATAGGCGCTCATCTTTCACCCTCCCCTGCAGGGGAGGGTCGGCGAGCGCAGCGAAGCCGGGGTGGGGCAGTGCGCGAAGTCACCCCACCCCGATGCCGATCTGGCGCTCGGCATCGACCCTCCCCCTGCAGGGGAGGGTGAAGTGGGTGCTCATCTCGCGAACCCATTTCGCTCTCTCACTCACGCAAACAGGCCGTGCACGAACCAGCGCGCTGCCGCCGTCTCGCGGCCATAAAGGCCTTCGCGGAACAGCCAGAAGCGATGGCCGGTGGAATCCTCGACGAGGTAGTAGTCGCGGGTTGGCTTGGGTTCGCGATGCCGCCACCATTCGGCGCCGATGCGTTCCGGCCCTTGGGCGCCGGTGATGTCGTAGGTCACGCCGCGCCAGCTAAAACGCCGCGGCGGGCCGTCGGGGACCAGCGCGGTGACGTCCTCGGCCGGTTCGGCATGGGGCAACAGCAGGAGCGGGCGCGGTTTTTGCTCCGGCTCAGGCCACGCGGTTGCCTCGCCGTCGATCGGCGGCAGCACCTCGGCGCGTTCGGGCAGATGACTGGCCACAGGCTCGAAACGCCGCACGCTCGCTGGTCCAAGCCGCTGGCGCAGCGCATCGATCAAGCTTGCGCAACGCTCCGTCCTATCACCCTCGTCGGTGACAGACGCCAGCTCCGTCTGCCGCGCCGGCATCGGTTCGGCGCAGGTCACCGCGAGGCCGATCGCTTCGAAACCGAAACCGGCATCGCAGGTCGCCGCCAGCGCTTCGAGTTTCAGTTCGATGAGCCGTGCCACATGGCTGACGCTGCGCGTCGGCAGCGTCAGCCCGATATCGATTGTCTCGACCGCGCCGTCGACGTTGTAGAGGCAAAGCCGCAAAGCCCGCGCCCCGACGTCGTCGCGGCTGAGCACGTGAACGAGGGTCTGCATGAGGCGATTGGCGTGGGCGATGATCGCGTCATGGGTGAAGATCGGCTCGATCAGATAGCGCAACGCGTGATAGACCGGCGGCGCGACGACCGGCACCAGCGGCTCGTCGACGCGGCCGAGCGCCTGATCGACGCGGCGCAAGAGATCGGTGGGAAAGCGCGCGGCGAACGGCGCGCGCGGCTTGTCGAGCAGCGAGCCTATGGTCTTGAAGCCAAGCCGGCGCAGGTGGCCGCGGGTCTCCGGCGCAAGCCGCAATGCGGCGATGGGCAGCGGCGCCAGCGCCGCGGCTTCCTGGCCCGATGGCAGAACCAACGACGATGTTTTGTGAAAGCGCGACAGCGCCCAGGCCGCGCCGGGCGTATCGGCGACGGCAAGGCGCGCCGGCAGCCCGAAATTTTTTCGCAGTTTTGCAGCAAGGTCGGCGAGCAAAGTCTCCTCGCCGCCGAACAGATGGGCGGCGCCGGCGATGTCGAGGAAAAAGCCGTCGGCACCGTTGGCTTCGTTCCAAAACTCCCTGCACAATGGCGAGGCGGTCGGCGTGTAGCGCGTCGCCCACAGGGCGAGCCGCCGCAGCGCGGCATCGTCGGCGGCGGGATCGGCGTCGCGCACCTGCAAAAATCCCGCTTTGGCCCGCGCGTCGGCCAACAGGTCGCCGGTCGCAAGGCCCGCGGTCTCCGCCGCCGCGTTCAGGGCGGCAATGCGCGGGCCGCCCGCGCCGGCAACGGCCAGGACGAACGGACGGTCCGGATCAACCGGCTTGCTTGATGGATTTTTCGCCTGCGCCGCGAGCGCGCGAACAATCGGCCAGCGCGGCAGCCAAACTGAAACGATGCGCGACATGATCGTACTCCACTACCCATTCGCCCGGCCGGCCGTTGCGGCAACGCTCGAGTTGCAGGTGCCAGCGCGGTTGCGTGACAAGGCCGAAGCGGTCGCGCGCGGCTTTCGCGGTGCCGACGCGCCAGCGCGTCGCCGCGGCGCTGCCCCCTCCCCACCCTCCCCCGCTTGCGGGGGAGGGAAGGGTGGGGGGTGCGGGACGCAGCAGAAACAGCGGCATCCCAGCGTCAGTGGCGGCGAGATGCAGCCGCTGGCTCAATTTCAGATCGAGCGTGTCGATGACGCCCACGACGGCGGCCGGCGCCGCCGACCGCACCGCCTCCTCCATGGCCCACAGGGTTTCCTTGCGCTGCGCGGTCTCGACCAGGATCAGGCGCGCCGGATCGAAACCGAGCGCGTTGAGGCCATGGCCATGCAGCCGGCCATGCGGGCGATAGGGACGCAGGGCATGGGACGGCATGACTATGAGCAACGGAGGAGTGCGTGGCAGGCGAGCTTGCTGCTCCCTCCCCCTTGTGGGGAGGGAGGGGTGGGGGTCGTGAGGTGACGCGAAAGCGTTGACGTTTTTACAGAACCTCCCGACCCCCACCCCTAACTCCTCCCCACAAGGGGGAGGGGAACACGCAGTGCAAGCCGCACCGTTATTGATCGACGAAATGCGGCCCAGGATCGCCGCGATGAAACCGAACGCGGCGGCGATGCAGCCTTCGCTCTGGGGCATGACTTCATGCAGGGCGCCGCAGACGAGGCCGCCGTCGGGCAGGTGGGAATCGATTGCCGCCAAGCCGAAGGGCAGGGGTTTGCGCTGCTCTCCCATCCGCGGCAGCAGGCGGCGCAGTTCCGCCATCACCGCGGCGCGGTTGCGCGCCAAGGCAGAAGGGGCGGTGGGCGCCGGGTCTGGCTGTGCAAAGTCCATGGGATATTCGCTGTATGTTCTTGCCGGAGTGTATAGAACAAAACAGGAACAATGCCAAGGCCGGAATTGTCCCAGCAATTATTCTCTTGAGCGATCAGTAGCTTGCCGGTTGAGGAAGAAAAACGCCAATTTCCGGCCCTGCGCCCGCGGCGAGAAAGAAGAATGACCCGCCGCCGGTGTTTGTCGCTGCAGCGCCCCAGTGGCGGTGCAAATGGAGATCGCCGTGCAGAAAACCCCGAAAATGATCTTTGCTGCGGCCGTGCTGGCGACGGTGATGGGCCTGAACATGCCGGCCGGCCATGCCGCCGCATGGCGGGAGAATCCGTGGTGCGCGGTGATCGATTACGGCGACGGCGGCGTCACCGTGGAGTGCAACTATCGCACCTTCGAGGAGTGCTATCCGAACGTGCTCGCCGGCAATAAGGGGTTCTGCAACCTCAACCCGGCCGGACCCGGCCCGCAAGGCGCGGCGCCTGCGATGTCCCACAAGCCGCGCAAGCACCACGCAACGCAGTGAACGCGGCCACCGCCGCCTGATCGGCTGCCAATAATATCCGAACTCTTGATGGTGCGCGGACGATGGCGCATACGTCTGCGCATAGACGCGAGCGCGCAGATCAGGAAGGTGCATCATGCCGGAAGCCGACAAGGAAGGTGAACGCTATTGCGTCGACCAGCCGCAGCAGACGCCCGGCTTCTTCCTCAAAGGCAGCCATCAGCTCGACTGGGGCATGAAGAACCGCATGGCGCGGGTGTTCGATCCGACCTCGGGCCGCACCGTGATGCTCGCCATCGATCACGGCTATTTCCAGGGCCCGACCACCGGGCTCGAGCGCATCGATCTGTCCATCGTGCCGTTATTGCCGAACTGCGACGCGCTGTTCTGCACGCGGGGCATTTTGCGCTCGGTCATCCCGGCGGAATGCCAAAAGCCGATGGTGCTGCGCGCGAGCGGCGGCCCCAGCATCCTGCGCGAGGAGCTTTCCGACGAGCAGATCGCCATGGACATGGACGACGCGATGCGGCTCAACGCCGCCGGCGTCGGCATCCAGGTCTTCATCGGCGGCGAGTTCGAGACCCGCTCGGTGCACAATATGACCAAGCTCGTCGATGCCGGCCTGCGTATGGGCATTCCGGTGATGGGCATCACCGCGGTCGGCAAAAATATGGTGCGCGATGCAAAATATTTCCGGCTCGCCTGCCGCATCATCGCCGAGCTCGGCGCCCAATACGTCAAGACCTATTACGTCGACGAAGGCTTCGAGACCATCACCGCGTCGTGCCCGGTGCCGATCGTGATGGCCGGCGGCAAGAAATTGCCCGAGCTCGAGGCGCTGACCATGGCGTACAACGCCGTGCAGCAAGGCGCCTGCGGCGTCGACATGGGCCGCAACATTTTCCAGTCCGACGCGCCGCAGGCGATGATCGCGGCGGTCGCCGCCGTGGTGCACAAGAACTTGAAGCCGAAGGACGCGTTGGATCTGTTCAACACGCTGAAGGCGAGAAGCGACGGCGAGCAGCGGCGCGTGCGTTCGGTATCGTAGCGCGACGTTTGGCGCGGCGCTCGCGCCGTCGGCGGAAAATGGTCTCGCCGCCGCGCGTTCAATCGCGCTTGGCGACGATAACGTGGGACCGATCGAGGCTTCTGCTGGCCAAGAGCGCGCTGCCCCTGGCCGGCGTGTAGACCGCGACCACGCGGCGGCGGCCGGGCTCGAGGTCCTTGGTCTGCCAAACGGCCCGACCTTTGGCATTGAGCTTGAGCGGCGCGCCCACATTGGCGCCATCGACAACGAACTGCACCGTTCCGCTCGTCACCGCTTTTCGCGACGCCGTCAATTGCACCGTTGCGGTGAACGTCACCGCTTCTCCAAACTGCGTCGGCTCTCTGTTGTCGTTCACCGTGACGGTCGTTCCGGTGGCCGCGATCCGCTGGCTGATCAGGTAGGTTTTGGCAAAGCCGGGATCGCCGGTGATGGTGGTGTCGAAGACGCAATCGGCTTTCCTGTTTGCGGCGATGATCCCACTGCACAGCCGCTGCGCGACCTTCGGATTGAGCGGCTCCGGCGCGGTGTGGCCCGGCACGGTGCAGGGCGGCTTTTCCGGCGGCCAGGTCGGATCGGTGAAGCTCGCGGTCGAGGTTCCGGGCGCGTAATCGAACAGCGTCGTCGCGCCATTGACGCGCCAGGCATTGCCGAACTCTTGGTAGAGGGCAACGAAACGCGGGTGCGCTGCGCCGGGCATCGGCACCGGCAGCGGGCCGACCGAGGTGCCGTTCGGCAATGCCGGCAACCAGCTGCCCGGCGCGGTGGCGCCCATCAGCCCTTCCGTGGCCGTGGTGTTGAACACATCGACGTTGAGATATGGCGTGTGTTGCGACTGCCAATATGCCGGCGTCACCGTCAGATTGGTGCCGTCGGGAAAGTCGATCTCGATCACGCCGTTGCCGGCCGCAAGCGGCACGACCCGGCTGCCGGGCCCGAGATCGAGCCCCTCTGCCGGCAGCCTTGTCACCGCGCCATCGACACGCAGCACGAGATCCGCGCGGCCGGTGTCCTCCTCCTTCAAGGTCGGCTGATAGGTGACGCGGTGACTGCCGACGCGCGCGGCGACCGCGGTGTTGACGCTCACGCAGGTTGCAAGGCCGGTATAGGCACTGGCGGCGGGCGGCGCCGTGGGGACGGGGGTTTGCCGGGTCTGGATTTCCAGGCCATTGCCGTCGCGCAGCACGATGAATTCGCCGGCGCCCTGGAAGTCGTATTTGACGCCATCCACGGTAATGAAATGCGGGTCACCGTCGTTCTGTCCGTCCTGGAGCGATCCCCAATGCAACAGCTCGTTCGGTGAGTTCGGTCCGGCGCCGATGACGCCCTGCCAGTTCATCGTCGTCGAAACATCGTCCGCGGTATGGATCGCGTTCCAAACATCTGCCGGGGTCGCCATCGGGTGCGTCTGCAGGTAGCGCGCGGCGACGCCGGCGACATGAGGGGCCGCCTCGGACGTTCCGGAGCAGGTCGCAGATCTGGCGCCCGGGGTACTCGAAACGAGCATGCAGCTTGGCCCCAGGACGTTGTTGTCGGGTTCCGCCGACAGAATGTTGACGCCCGGCGCGAACAGCTTCAGGCACGCCCCATAGTTCGAATGGGGATCCACCTGGTCAGTGAACGGGTCTGTGGCGCCGACGGTAATGACTCCCTGCGCGTCGGCCGGGGTATAGTTGCAAGCGTCATCCGCGGCATTGCCGGCGGCGACGACGACGGTCACGTTCGCGGCCACCAGGTTTTTGACGGCGGTGTCGAGCGCGGCGGCGCCGGCGTTCTGGTTGTCGGCGCCGAGGCTGATATTGGCGACCGCAGGATGTTGCACGTTCATGATCACCCAGTCGACGGCCTGGGCTATGGTGCCCAGTGATGTGCTCATGCAGTCGATGACGCGCACGGCGTAAAGCGTAACGTCTTTGGCAATGCCGAAGTTCGTTCCGCCGAGCACGCCCGCTACATGCGTGCCATGGCCGGTGCAGTCGGTGTTGGCCGGGTTGGCCCCGCTGAAGTCTTGTGCCCAATGGGCCCGGCCGCCGAACTCGGCGAGGCCGACGTCGATGCCGCTGTCGATGACATAGGCGTTCACGCCCATGCCGGTCTCGCTGTAAGTGTAGGCCGGCGGCGGCGGCAGAAGCCGATGGGAGATTCGCTTGAGGCCGTCCGGCGGCGTGCTGTTCGGGTTGGGCGGCTGCGACGTTTGCGCCGTCACGGTCTGGTCGGCCTCGATATAGTCGATGCCGGGAAGCGCGCGCACCGCCGGCAGCGCCTGCGGCGGAATCTTGGCGTTGAAACCGATCAGCGCCGCCGTGTAGGTGAACAGGACCGTGCCGCCGAGTTTTTTGACGGCGTCCTGCGCCGCCTGCACGGTCTGGCGCGGCGTCTTGTCCTTGAACACGACAATATACTGGTCGGGAATTCTGTGCCGCGCGTTCTCGTTGCGAAGCGGCGCCGGCGTGGAGGCGGGCTGCGCCGTCGCCGGTGGGGCAGAAAGGCCGACGGCAAGCGCGACCAAGCACAGCGCCAATCCGCGGCGGCGACGCGGCGGTGCCGGTCGGCGGTGGGTCTTTGCGCGTCCGATGGGACCGAGCGCGAGCAGTCCGAGCGACAATATGGAGTGAGCGTTACCCGGCATGGCGCGGCTCCTTTCACGCAGCGATTTTCGTGATGCTATTCTTTGGTGCTGCGATCCTTTGGCGATGACCGTCCGCGCGGACGACTGTTTCGCTCCGCTGCGGTGACGTTCGCCGGCATTGTCGCACTGCGCTGGCGGCTATGCAATGTCTTAGCGAAGATTAATATATTACAATCTCAGAGAGCGGAGCCCGCCCGCCACGTCGTATCGGCCGGCGCGGGGCGTGCGCTCACTTCGGCAGGAATCGCTCGGTATAGAGCTTCGACATATCGGGCGCGCTCGGCAGCAGACCGAGATCGACGAAGGATTGCCTCAGCGTCGCAAGCGACTCGGCGTCGAACTCGCAGGCCTTGGTGAACATGCCGACCGTGAGGTCGTAATCCTTCGCCATCACGCTTTCGGGAAATCCGGTGATGGCGGCCTCCATCTTCACGGTCTCGGCCTTGTGACTGCGGATGTAGTTGACGGTCTCGACCCAGGCGGCGACGAAGGCGCGCACCGCGTCGGGATTGGTCTCGATGATGTGGTTCGACGCGTATAGCGTGCCGGCGGCGAGCTTGCCCTCGTATTTGGTCACCGGAAACAGCAGCCGGCCGGTCTTGTTCTCCTCCATGGCGAGGAACAGCGAGGTCACGGCGATATCGGCGTCGATGAGATGCTCGCGGAACGCCGCGATGATGCTCGAGGCGCCGTTGCCGATCGCCACGCGCTTGACTCCCTCCGGCCCCCAGCTTTGCTTGCGTGCCAATTCCTTCGCCAGCCAATCGGTCAGCGAGCCGGAGCTGGAAACGCCGATATTTTTGCCTTTGAGCTGGTCGATGGTCTTGATCGGCGAATCCCACGGCACGCCGATGCCGATGAAGGGGATAGGCCCGGCGGTTTCGCAGATCGCGATCATCGGCGCGCCTTTGGCGACCAGCGCCATTTCCGTCCCGGCGCCGTCGCCGATGTCGAGCGCGCCCGCGGCCATGGCCTGGGTCATTTTGCTGCCGCCGGTGAAATCGACGATCTTCAGTTCAAGCCCGTGTTTCTTGAAGATGCCGAGCTGCTCGCCGACATCGACGGGAATGATCGGATCGGCGTTGGGCGCCGCCTTGCCGACCGTGAGCGGGGTTGCCGACGCGACCGGCGCGATGCCGAGTGCCGTAAGGACGATAGCGAATGCGGCAACCAGGCGGCCGCGCGCTGGATTCCCAACCATGGCTTCCTCCGCTTGCTGGTCCGGCGCCTCTGGTGTGGTGCGGGCGACCATCTGAGCGGTTTTGCAAACCGCCGATGCGTTATCGGACGCGCGTGAGCGGAGCTTAGCAAACAAGCGGTGGCGCGGCCAACGGCACCTCGTCGCAGCCGGCCGGCGCGCGGCGAGCGGGAGCCGCTAGCCGTAGCGTCGCCGCGGAGCGGCACCGATCAGGATCCAGGCGACCGAGCCGGCCGCCAGTGCGCCGCCGAGCGTCGCCAATATTTCCTCGAACCAGGCGTCGCGGCCGTCGTTGCTGTCGTCCGGCCGGGCGGGTGCGACGGCGGGAGCGGGCTGGGTGTCGGCGACTGCGTTCGACGTTGCCACGCCTTGATCGTTGCTCATGCTCGGCGCGGCCGCAGCGACTTGCGGCGGCGGGTCGGGGACGCCGGCGAATGTCGGTGTATTGCCCGCGGGCCACACGCTCGGCGGCGCCGCGTCGATGGCGGCCTGCGCGGTCCACGATGCCGGCTGGGGCGTTGGCGTTGGTTCCGGTGTCGGCGCCGGCTCAATCGGCTTTGCCAGCTCTTCGGTCGCGGCGGCTACGCGCGTTGCGTGATGGCGGAAGCGCCTGGCCGTTCTGATGGCCTTGGTTGAAACGCGCTTGGCTTCGGGTTTGGACGTGGTCTTCGCCGCGGTCGAATGGGTCAGGAGCTGCAACAACGAAATCGGGGTGCCGGGTGTCTCGCTGTCTTGCGCGGCTGCGGCGCTGACGGCAAAGGCCAATACCGCGCCCGCCGCGACGATGCGAATGCTCAGCATGTCCGTCCTCCCATCGCTGGTTCGACGGCGCGCATAGCGCACAGGCGGCGTGACCTGAGGGTGACGCGATTGCGGAATTTTTCGCGCAAAGCAGCGACGAAAAGCGGCCCTATGAACCGCCGTCATTCCGGGGCGCGCGCAGCGCGAGCCCGGAATCCATAATCACCGCCGCTGCAAATGGGCACTCAACGCCCTTTCTGAATCAACTGTGGCTATGGATTCCGGGTTCGGCCCTGCGGGCCGCCCCGGAATGACGATTATTCCACCGTGACGCCGCTCGCCTTGATCGTCGCGCACCGCCAGCGGGTCGATTTCGGCGCGTGTGACGGCGCCGGCCTGCTTTCCGGTTCTTACATTTAAAACCCGCTGATCAGATGGGCGTCGATCAGCAGGCGGTTGAAGCGGCGCGCCTCGGCGCCGCCGCCGCAGGCATAGAACGCTCCCTTGCAGCGCTGCATGATCTTCTTCTGTTCGACGAAGGTCGGATCGAGCGGAATTCCGGCCGCCTCCTGGATCACGATGGGAAGATAGGGCGCCTCAAGCGTATCCATCGCCGATGACAGGTCGACCGGTTCGAAATTGACCGTGTCGACCGCATAATAGGTCGTGAAATATGTCGGATCGAACCTCCTGATGCGCTCCGCGATCTCGGCGTCGTCCAACGACGGCTCGAGAATTTTCGCCGAAATTGCCGGCTGGTGATCGCCGAAGCGCACCAGCAGGAATGACTCGCCGGGGAACTCCCGCTCAAGGCGCGCGCGGAATTCGTCATAGTCGTGGGCGCTCATCATCTGGCGGCGAATGTATTCATCGACCGGCGGCGCATTGCCGAGCCCGCGCCAGTCCGGAGTCAATTCCGGCTTGTAGACCGTCGTCCAGGGAAAATGATTGGCGGTGACATAGACGAACAGAAACAACGGCCCACCGCTCTTTTCGCGGGCGATCGCACGCACGGCTTGATCGAAATAGTAGCTGTCGGGCTGCATGTCGTCGGCAGCGCCGAGGTCGGCCTGATCGAGGAAATGCCTGACGCCCGTCGTGGTCTGGAATCGGCGCGCGCCGAGAAATGCCCCGGCGGCGGGATAGAGCGTGATCGTATTGTAGCCGCAGCGGTGCAGCGCTCGGGGCAGGCCGCGCTCGACCCGGCCCGCCGCAAGGCGCGTGACGTAGAACATGAAGCGGCCGAACGACCGCGCCGAAAGGCCGGTCAGCACACTGTATTCCGCGTACCATGTCGGGCCGCCGGTCGCCTCCATCACGAGGTTGCGTTCTTTGCTGTCGAAAGAGCGGAAGTGCTGCTTGTAGTTCGGGGGAACTTTGATGCCCGGCGCCGCGGTCACGTCGAAGCTCGACTCGTCGAGCAGCATGATGATGTGGGGCGGCTTGGCTGCAGGCCGGCATATTCCGGCAACGGACCATTGCGGCCCGTCGGTGATGCGGGCGCCGGAATCGAGCCAGCCGTGATTGATCAGCTCGGCAACCTGCGTCACGCCCGAGCGTGCAAAATTGGAGACGTGGTTCACGCCCTGGAATGGCTCCCAAGGTTCCTCCGGCACGGCAAAGGACAAGGCGGCGAGCCCGATCAGGGGCCCGACAAAGCCCAGCGCCGACACCGAGCGCGGCACGCGCAAGGCGTCGATGCGCCAGATCAGGATCATCGACGGAATGGCGACGATCGCGGCCAGGAGAATAACCAAGCGCAGTTGCGGGAAGATTGCGAACAGGAAGGACAACGTATCGGGGTCGACGATCAGGAAATCGAGAAACGTCAGATCCATCCAGAGGATGCCGAACTTGAATTGCGACAGCGCGACGATCAGGCCGAGCATCATGAGCGACAGCGCGGCCGACAGGCCGGGCCGGCGCAGGACCAACAGCCAACCGCAATTCAGAAGCGCCCAGGCGAGAACGGCCAGCGCGCCGTGAATGAGCCCCCACTCGGTCTGATACAGGATGATCAATGCCGTGAGATGGATCGCCGCGATCATGGCGGCGCGCCAGGGCGACGCGGCGAGAAAGTCCTCTACCCGCGAATAGCGCCGAACCATGGCATCGAAAGTCGACACGATCGGCCCCCACCGATTGGTCCAGGTCGGACGTTAGTTCAGCATTGGCCGCCGCACCAGCGGAGCCGATGACGCAGCGCGGCGAAACAGCGGCCTGCCCGCTCCGGCTGCCGCGCCGTTGCGGCTTATGGCGACCTGGTTCAGCCGAGTTCGGTGATCTCTTCGGGGAAGTGGTGCAGGCGTTCGCCGGGGCCGTCCGGGCCGATCAGATAATTGTCGCAGTACCAGGTCAGCATGCCGCCTTTGATATAGGTCGGGTGCACGACGATGTTCATGTCCTTGGCGATGGTCATCGGCTCGTCGTTGCGGATGAGGGGCCGTTCGACGAGATCGTAACCCTGGCCGTGGCAATGCAGCCGCTTCTCCTCGGGCCGGCCGTTCTTGCGCATGAAATCGTTGTAGGCGGCGAACACGTCCTTGCACGCGGCGCCGGGTTTGAGCAGGCCGAGGTTGAATTGGCGCGCTTCGAGCGCGAAGGCGTATTCGTCCTTCATCTGCTGCGACGCGCGGCCGACCACGCAGGTGCGGCCGAGCTCGGTATACATGCCGCCGGGGCCGGCATCCTCGACCAGAAGCGCCACCGCGTCGCCGTCCTGGATGATGCGGTTCTGGTAATGTCGCGCGGCGAACTGTGCCGGCTTGCCGGGCGGCATCGAAGCGCACAGATAAATGCCGTGCTCGCTGCCGTGGCGCTGGCTGTAGCATTGCGCGATGGCGGCGATATCGCGGTCGCGCATGCCGGGCTCGACCGCGGCGAAGGCGGCGCGCATGGCGCCGTCTTGCATTGCCGCCGCACGCTTCACCAATTCCTGTTCTTCGGGACTCTTGATGACTTTGATGCGATCGACGAGGTCGGAGGCATCGACGAATTTGCTGTTGGAGAAGCGACCTTTCTGCATGTAGTCGACCATGGCGAACGACATCTGATAGGTGCCGACCAGGCCGATGGTGCCGCCCGCGTAGGGCTCGAGCGCCTTGGCGGCGAGCTCAGGATCGTAAGGCGCGGTGTAATAGCAGGACGAATAGCTCGGCGTGGTGAACCAGGTTTTGACGCCGCGGCGGATACCGTCGCTCTTGCCATTGAGCTCGTTGGCGCCGCCGAACGGGCCTTGGCTGACCAATGTCATCAGGTCGTCGCGCGGAAATACCACGGTGAGCGGATAGCCGTTGGTCGCCGGCAGGTCGGTGAAATATTTGACGTAGCCGCCCATCTGGTCGGAATTGTTCTGCATCAAGAGCACGTCGATCTTGTCGCGCTCCATGGCGGCGCGCACCGCGGCCCAGCGACGCTCCAGCTCCGCAGTCGAGATCGGCGTCTGCAGGCGTTCGGACAATTGCTCCATAATTTTTTCTCCTCATCGTCATTCCGGGGCCGAGCGCAGCGAGGCGCCCGGAATCCATACTCCCGGTCTGTGGTTATGGATTCCGGGCTCGCGGCCTTCGGCCGCGCCCCGGAATGACGTTAATGCGGTACCACATTGATCATGCCCTTGATGTCGCCGTTAAGGAAGCAGCGCATATTAGCCTCCACGGTCGGCAGCGCGTAATCGATGTAGACGTCGCAGAAGCCGCCCTGGTGGGTGGTGATGATGACGTTCTCCATCGCCCAGAACGGATGATCGATCGGCAGCGGTTCCTCGTTGAACACGTCGAGCGCGGCGCCGGCAATGCGGCCCGACTTAAGCGCGTCCACCAGCGCCGGCTCGTCGACGACGCCGCCGCGGGCGAGATTGACCAAAAAGCTTGTCGGCTTCATCGCCGCGAGCACTTTGGCGTTGACGCTGTTGCGGGTTTTTTCGGTGAGCGGGGTGAGCAGCACGAAGAAATCGAATTCGCCGGCGACGCTCGCAAGCTCGGCGCTGGCATGCATGCGGTCAAAGCCGGCAACCCCGCGCGGTGCCGAGCTCACGCCGATCACACGCATGCCGAACGCCTTGCATTTCGGCGCCAGTTCCTCGGCGATGGCACCGATGCCGAAAATGCCGACGGTCTTGTTGTGCAAGAGCCGCGCCGGGAAGCGCGCCCATTCACGGGCGCTCTGCGCGCGGAGCGCGCGGGGAATATCGCGGGCCAGCGCCAGCATCGCGCCGATGGCGGCTTCCGACACCGGCGGCCCATGAATGCCATGAATGTTGGTGACGATAACGTCTTTGCGCAGCACCGGCCGGTCGATCAGATTGTCGACGCCGGTGCCGAGCGCCTGCACCCATTTCAGCCTGGTGCCGGCGCGCAGCACGTCGTCGCTCAATCGCGGCGCAAATGTCAACAATATGTCGGCCGAACCGATATAGGGCCCGACCTTGGAATGATGATCCACAAGATCGACATGAAGTTTTGGGAATTTCGCCTTGAGGCGATCGCGATATTGGTTGTTGAGCTCCGGCGTCAACGTCAGCAGGATCAGGAGATTGGTCATGCGGGAGACACTGGAGCCGAATGCTTACGCGGCGGCTTGGGTGGGTGAGGGGGACTAGCCTTATATCGCCATGCGCGACGCCCCGCCAAGGTGTCGCGCGAAGGCGTCGCGCGAAGCCCTGCGCTGGGCTAGACTGCGACTTATATTCGAAGCGGGCGGCAATTTGGGAGCGCACGATGCCTATCGATCTTTCCACGGTGAACTGGACCTATGTTTCGATCTTGGCCGGCTTCGTATTCATCGCCACGTTGCTCGGCAGCATCATCTCGTTTCGCAACAAGTTCGCGGCCGCGATCATTGCCGCGGTGCTGTTTGCCGCGGCCTTCGTGTTCTGGACCTATTATCCGCGCGACAACCTGCCCGACGCGGTCCGCTCGCTGCCGACCAGCGCCAAATAGGCCGCGACTTGAATAGGCAAAGGCTTGGCGTCCGAGCACCGGCCAGTTGACCTTTCCGCCGGTCTCGCTATGCGTAATTCTCGAAATCTGCCGGGAGAAATGGAGCGGTCATGAACAAGGTCTATGCGGATGCCAAATCCGCACTGGCCGGGTTGCTCAAGGATGGCATGACCATCATGGCCGGCGGTTTCGGCCTGTGCGGTATCCCAGAATCCTTGATCCTTGCGATCCGCGATTCCGGCGTCAAGAATTTGACCGTGGTGTCCAACAATGCCGGCGTCGACGGCAAGGGGCTCGGCATCCTGCTCGACAGCCGCCAGACCAAGAAGATGGTCTCCTCCTATGTCGGGGAGAACAAAACCTTCATGCAGCAATACCTCGCCGGCGAGCTCGAGATCGAGTTCAACCCGCAAGGCACGCTGGCCGAGCGCATCCGCGCTGGCGGCGCCGGCATCCCGGCGTTCTTCACCAAGACCGGCGTCGGCACCCAGATCGCCGAAGGCAAGGACGTGCGCGACTTCGACGGCCAGCGCTATGTCATGGAGCGCGGCATCGTCGCCGATCTCGCGATCGTGCACGCCTACAAGGGCGACACCGAAGGCAACCTGGTCTACCGCAAGACCGCGCGCAACTTTAATCCGGTGATGGCGACCGCGGGCAAGGTGACCGTCGCCGAGGTCGAGCAATTGGTGAAGCCCGGCGACATCAATCCCGATCACATCATCACGCCGGGCATTTTCGTGCAGCGCATCATCCACGTGCCGAACGGCGCCAAATACATCGAGCAACGCACCGTCCGCAAGCGCACCAAGGCTGACGCACCGGCTGGAACCGGAGGAGATGTCTGATGGCTTGGACCCGCGATCAGATGGCCGAACGCGCCGCGAAAGAGCTGAAGGACGGTTTTTACGTCAATCTCGGCATCGGCATTCCGACCTTGGTGTCGAACTACATCCCGAACGGCATCAACGTGCAACTGCAGTCGGAGAACGGCATGCTCGGCACCGGCCCGTTCCCGTTCGAAGGCGAAGAGGACCCCGACCTCATCAATGCCGGCAAGCAGACCGTCACCGAGTTGCCGACCACGAGCTATTTCAACTCGGCGGACTCGTTCGGCATGATCCGCGGCGGCCATATCGATCTCGCCATCCTGGGCGCCATGCAGGTGGCCGAGAACGGCGACATCGCCAACTGGATGATCCCCGGCAAGCTGGTCAAGGGCATGGGCGGCGCCATGGATCTGGTCGGCGGCGTCAAGAAGGTCGTCGTCGTCATGGAGCATTCTGCCAAAGGCGAATCAAAACTTCTGCACCGCTGCAACCTGCCGCTCACCGGAGCCGCCGTCGTCGACATGGTGATCACCGATCTCGGCGTCTTCACTGTCGATAGGAGCGGCGGCGGCCTGACGCTCGTCGAGCTCGCGCCCGAGGTGACGCTCGACGACATCAAGGCCAATACGCAGGCGAGTTTTAAGGTCGCCAATACGCTCAAGCAGTAGCCGGTCATGACCGGACGTCCGTGCAAGCCCGGTTCCGACCTTCGCGGCCTATGGCGCCTGCTGCTGCCGGGAACGGCGTTTCCTGCATGCGGCACGCCGGAAAATTCCACGGCCGATACGTCCGAGCGGATCGCGCCGGCCGAGAATTCGCGCGACGACTCTCGCGCCGAGGCGGACCAGCCGCAGCGCGTCGGGCGGATTATTGCTTGACCTTTTGTTTGCTTCCTTCGCTTCCGCGCCGTTACTTTTCAAAACCGCAACATCGTTCGTAAACCGAACACCAGCGCGTTCGGAATGGTGGACGTGCCGCTTGCGCTGGACGGATTAGGAATGTTGCCGCCGGGGTGCACGATGTATTGCAGGTCGGGCTGCACGAACCAGTTGTCGGCAAGCTTCCATTGATAGGTCAATTCGATCGCGGCCTCGAAGTCGCGGACCGGCATCGGCATGCCGGTCGCAGCGATGGCGTCGCGGTCGGAGGCGGCGGCCTGCGGCGAGACACGGCCGAAGGCGATGCCGATGCCGGCCGTATCATCGGGGCGCGACGCCAAGGGGCCTTTGAAGGTGAGGCCGCCGTCGGCGTAAAGGTCGATCAGATTGCGATCGTTTGGGGCGGCCGATCCGCGCAGAAAGACGCTCAGTCCACGATCGCTGCCGGGCAGACGCCACAGCATCTGATCCAAAACGCCATAGATGGCGTAATTGCCCGTATGTTCGAGCGGCGGGCCTCCGGAAGCGGCGAGCAGTCCGCCTTGCGCGTTAAAGCGCTGATCCGCGAAGGTGCCGGCATTGAACCAGGCGCCGATCTTGATCGTGCCCGGCAGGTTTCCGTCCGCTGAAGCGCGATGAGTCCGGCGCGGGCTGTAGCCCTCTTGGTTCGGATTTTCACGCGGCATGTCGGACTGGTCCCGACCATAGGCATAAGCCAGTTCGACGATGAAGAACGGCGGGTCGTTGACCCGGAGCGCCAAGCCGAATGGGTCGCGGTCGACCGGATTGCCGGTTCCCGGGCCCCCGGGATCGCCGTTGAAGAGCGCGGCGCGCAGCGTGAGCTGATCGGTCGGCGCGAATTGCAGGCGGATCCCGGGTGTCGCCTCCGGATAGGCCGGACCGCCGCTGGGCAAGTCCTGGGCGGGAAGCACCGGCCAGCCGAACGTCGCGTTGAGAAAAAGATTGGCGTTGTCGCTGACCAGAAATTCCTGCGCCGCGGTGAATTGCCCGAAACGCAGGCTGACCTGGCTGCCGAATTTTTGCTCGAGCCAAAGATTGAACAGCCGGGTCGAGGGTGGCGCCTCGATGCCGCTGACCGTCATCAGATTGTCGAGGTTGGTGGCGCTAAATTGCGTGCCGTGAATTTGATGAATGCTGGCGTGAAACGTGGCGCCGGACCAGCCCCAAAGCTTGTCGAGATCGGCGTCGATGATGGTGCCGAAACGGCCGTCGTAGCCAAGCCCCTGCTGCACGCCGCCGATCGGATTTGCAAATGCGTCGCCGTAGTAGGTGAAGGTGAATTTCAGCCCGTCTTGCTCGAGTTTCGAACGGAGCCCGCCCCAATCGGTAATTTGCCGCAGATAGGCCGGGACGTTCAGCGGCAAGGAATGCTGCAGCGGCAAGGACTCCTGCAGCGGCGAGGAATCCTGCGAGTTCGCCGGGTCGTTCGCCAGCGCGGGGCAGGCCGTGACCGGCGCCAGGAACGCTACTGCCATCAAGCATTGGGCGCTTGCACGCATGGGACGCTCGCCCCCGATTTGGCGCGTTCATCTTGCGCCAGACGATAGCGTCCTGACAATCGTCCGCGATTGAAATATCAGGGCTTGATCGCCGCTTGCGGCGGCCGTTCTCAATCTCCTTCGGAGATCACGAGCTTGATCGAATCTGCCGCGACGCCGCTGATGATCTGATAGCTGCCGGCTTGCGCCGGCGCGATCAATGCTGTTGTCACGGCCAAGTCTTCATCGTCGGCGACCCCCGTCTGCAATCTACCCGCTTGCTGGCACCCGGCAAACGATGCAACAACCCGCTTCCGCACAAGGAGAGAAGCGCCCATGCGTACGGTCATACTTGAAGAACACTTTTCACTGCCCGCGGCGTCCGCCCGCGTCGACAAAGCGGTCATTGCGCGCCGCGGCTACAAACCGAGGGCGCTGCGCAAGGACGTGCCCAATCCGCTGGCGCAGCTGCCCGATCTCGGCGAAGAGCGGCTCAAATTGATGGACGAGGCCGGCATCGACGTCGAAGTGCTGTCGAACAGCGGCCCCGGGCCGGATCTGGTGCCGGGCCCCGATGGCGCGGCGATGGCGCGCGAGATCAACGATCATCTGGCCAAGGCTTGCGCCAAATACCCCGCTCGCTTTGCCGGCTTTGCCTCGCTGCCGATGCAAAGCCCCGATGCCGCCGCCAAGGAATTGGCGCGCACCGTGAAGGAGCTCGGCTTCGTCGGCGCCATGGTCAACGGCACGACGGAAGGCAAGTTCCTCGACGATCCGAGCTACGACGGCATCCTTGCGGCGGCCGAAGAGCTCGACGTCCCGATCTACATCCATCCCCACATTCCGCCGGCGGCGGTCCGCGAAGCTTATTTCTCCGGCCTGCCCGAGGGCGCCGGCCGCGTCCTGGAAACTGCCGGCTGGGGCTGGCACTCCGAAGTCGCAGTCCACGTCCTGCGCATGGTGGTCGCCGGAACCCTCGACAAGCATCCAAAGCTCAAGCTGGTCATCGGCCACATGGGCGAAATGCTGCCGATGATGCTCGACCGCGCCAGCCAGGTGTTTTCCGCCGACATCGACCATCTCAAGCGCTCGGTGCCGCAGACCATCCTCGACCAGGTCTGGATCACCACCAGCGGCATTTTCAACGAGCCGCCGCTCTATGCAGCCCTGATGACCTTCGGCATCGATCGCGTCATGTTCTCGATCGATTATCCGTACTCGACGCACATGATGGGGCGCCAGTTCCTCGACAAGATCTGGCTGGCGCCGGCGGACATGGAAAAATTCTGCTACGGCACCGCGGACAAGCTGTTGAAGCTGAAAGCACGCTAACGGGCGCAGCGCGCATCGGCCTTCGATTCGTCGGCGGCCGATGCGCGCGCAAAGCCGGTGACGCGCAGCCCTTGCGCAGGCGAACAACACCGCGACGCTGTAAATTACGCCCGCCTGGCACGTTAATCTTAATCTTCTTTAGAGCCGGTCCAAATAACTCGCGATGCGGTGAAAGACCCTTTCATGGGCGCGCGCCGCTGATAAGATCGCCTCCATAAGGCTCGGGCGATAATGTCTAAAAGATACAAAAGGTCACCGGCCGATTGAGGGGGGCGGGGCGGGTGCCGAAATTCGAATTGCCGGCCGGTGGGTTCAGACGCTTCATTGTCTTCGTCCATCGACTTGTCGTCAGGCTCAGTCGTCCTGAGCCCGATCAACGTCTTTTGCTCGGCATTCTCATCGCCTATTGGGCGGCTTGGGCGCTCTACGGCATCATCGCGAAATCGTCGCAAGGCATCCACGCCGACATGGGCGAGGTCGCGGCGTGGAGCTGGGACCTGCAATGGGGCACGCCGAAGCATCCGCCGTTTCTGCCGGCCTTGGTCCGCGTCTGGTTCTCGATCTTTCCCTATGCGGACTGGGCCTATTATCTGCTCGCCATCGGCCTGGTCGTGGTCGCGATCTATTTCAGCTGGCTGATGTCGGGATATTGGCTGAGCGGCATCAAACGCGCCGCGGTGCCGTTCCTGCTGATGCTGGTGCCGTTTTACAATTTTTTTGCGTTGCGGCTCGATCACAACGTTGTTCTCATCCCGCTGTGGGCCGTCACCACTTATACCTTCGCCAGGGCATTCCGCACCCACAGCAGGGTCTGGTCGGTGGCAACCGGCGTTGCCGCCGGCGCCGCCGTTCTTGCCAAATACTGGTCGTTCTTTCTTCTGCTCGGCCTGATTGCCGCCGTACTGTGCGACCGGCGGCGCTGGCAATTCCTGAAATCGCCGGCACCCTGGATCATGACCGCGGTGTCGTTCGGCCTGGTCGTGCCGCATCTGATCTGGCTCGACGCCAACCAATATCCGACCTTTGCCTATGCCAGGCACCGCTTTGCCGAAACCTGGCCGGACTTGGCGGATGCACTGATCAATTATACGTTCGGCGCCGTCGCCTATGTGGCGGGGCCGCTCGCCGTGCTGGCGGTCGTGGCCAGGCCGACGCGCCAGGCGCTCTACGACACGCTGTTTCCTGCCGACGACGACCGCCGCTTTGCCGCGGTGATGTTCTGGGTGCCGCTCCTGGCCGCGATTCCGTTCGCGCTTGCCACCTCGACCGGCGTCAACGCGCTCTGGACCATGTCCGAACTCTCGCTGCTCGGAGTCGTGCTGTTGTCCTCGCCGCTCATCCAATTGAAACGGTCCGCGGTAACCATCATCGCCATGGTGGCGATCGCCGTCATCGTCTTGGCTTTACTGGCGTCGCCCGTCGTCGCGTACTGGAAGAACCGCTATGGCGTCGAAAATCATGCCGCCTATACCCGGCAATTGGCGGTCGAAGTCGACAAGGATTGGCGCCAAGCCACCGCGCAGCCGCTGCGCTTTGTGGCCGCCAACGGCGTCATCGCTTATGCGGCGATCTTTTACCTCGACAGCCATCCGCTGCCGATTTCGCTATCCACCCGGGTCAAGCTGGAATGGAATACGCCTGATGCGCTCAAGAAGTTCGGTGTCGCCGTCATCTGCACGGTCCCGGATTCCGACTGCGCGGCGGCGCGCGACCGCCTCGAGGCGGGGCTCACCGTGGCGCGCCGCTTCGATGTTGTCATCGAACCCCATTGGCTGTGGTTCCACGGCGCGCCGCGGGCGTACGCGATCGACGTCGTGCTCCCGCAATGAGCGCACAAAACCTGGACGCATGACACAGGTCTGCCATGCGCCGGTCCGCAAATGACAGCGGTGGTTTTTGCCGGTACACCTCGGCAAAAGCCCGGGGAGGCGCTGCCAGCCGGAGGCAGCGGATTGAACGTTGATGGACGCCAAAGTCAGCGAGCCTGGCGTTAGTCCGGCGACCGCCGAGCCGCTTACCCACAAGGACAGGCGGCTCATCGTCGTCAGCATGATGCTGCCGGTCTTTCTCGGCTCGATCGACCAGTCGATCCTGGCGACCTCGTTGCCGACCATCGGCCGGGCGCTCGGCGACGTGCACAATCTGCCGTGGCTGATCACGTCGTTTCTGATCGCCTCGACGGCGCTGACCCCACTCTATGGCAAATTCGCCGATATCCATGGCCGGCGCGCCGCGCTCTTGATCGCGCTCGGCGTCTATATGGCGGGCTCGCTGTTGGCGGCGTCGTCGACCAGCATGCTGATGCTGATTTGCGGCCGCGTCGCGCAAGGCTGCGGCGGCGGCGGCCTGACCGCGATCTCGCAAATGATTTTGGGCGACGTCGCCGCGCCAAAGGATCGCGCCAAATATTACGCCTATTTCTCCATCGCCTTCACCACCGCGGGCGGCACCGGCCCGGTGCTGGGCGGCTGGATCTGCGATCACCTTTGTTGGTGGGTGATCTTTCTGTGGAATTTTCCGCTCTGCGTCGGCGCGGTGATTTTGACCCTGACCATGCTGCGCCGGCTGCCGCGCCATGACCGGCCGCACAGGCTCGACTTCTTCGGCGCCGTGCTGGTGATGGCGGCAAGCTCGTCGTTCATGCTGGCGCTCAATCTCGGCGGCGTGCGCTATCCGTGGTTCTCCTCGCCGGTGCTGGCGCTGGTCGGATGCGCACTGGCGCTCGGCGCGGGCTTCGTCGCGCGCCAGCTCACGACGGCCGAGCCGCTTATTCCGCTCGCCATCCTGTCCGATCGGATCGCGCGGCTTGCCATGGTGGCGCATTCGTTCGGCTGGGGCTCGATCATGGCGCTGAACATTTTCTTGCCGATGTATCTGCAAAGCGTGCTCGGCTGGTCGGCGACGTCGTCGGGCTTGAGCCTGATGATCCTGATGGTCACGCTCAATGCCAGCGCCGGCCTGTCCAGCCAGCTGGTCGGCCGGGTCAAGCATTACAAGCTCCTGCCGATGATGTTCATGTTCGTCGGCATCGGCGCGGTGGTGGCGCTGGCGCTGTCGGCTGCGACCATGACCACGGTGCAATTCGAGGTCATCCTGTTCCTGATCGGCGTCGGCTTCGGCCCGACGGCGCCGCTCACCCAGGTGGTGCTGCAGAACACCGTGTCGATCCATCATCTCGGCGCGGCGATCGGCACCATGAATTTCGTGCGCACGCTGATGAGCACGATCCTGGTCGCGGTGTTCGGCGCCATCGTGCTGGCGGCGGTTCCGCTCGGCGCGTCGGGCGACACGTTGGGCCAGCGCGCCTTGGCGGGAGCGTCGGTCTCGACCTTTACGACGGTGTTCTTCGCCGCCGCGATTACGCTTGCGATTGCGCAATTGGCCATGTTTCTGGTGGAGGAAAAACCGCTTGAATCGGCGATTACCACGTCGCGGTAACCTTATCCCACCACTAAAATTCGGCCTCTCACCCCCATCATGTAATAATGTTACAAAGTGCGGCCGGCATGGTTTATGATGCCGGCGATAGGCAAGGGGTAAGCGCGGCACGATGCGCTGGTTTCGGTCGAATATTCGCGGCTGTGCCCGTCTGGCGCTGGTGGCGCTGGCGCTGCAGTTGGCGTTGACGTTCGGCCACGTTCATCTCGACGGCGGCGCGCTGGCGTCCACCCAATCGGCATCGTTGACGGCGGCCAAAAGCGCTGCCGCGACGGCGGCCGATGCCCGCGATCAAAGCCGGAAATCAAAGAACACCGCCGATTTCGACTGCCCCATCTGTGCATTGATCCAGCTGGCCTCGACGTCGGCACCGTCGGCGGCGCCGCCGGTGCCGGTCCCCGCCGTCGTTGGCGGGATCGTTCTCAAGTCCGCCGATGAATCGCGTCCGGCGTTCGCGCTGCATTTTGCATTTTTAGCCCGCGGCCCGCCCGTCGCTTGATGATGCCGGTCGCCGCGGCGTCCGCGCCGCGTGCAGGCGATCTTTCGAAATTGCATCGGTCGGCGTCAAACGTTTTGCGTTCACGCCCGACTTCCCGCAAAAAATCCATTCGGACGAGACAACGATGCTCGTCGAGCCTCCTCCCGAGAACGATCAACGCGAGCCGTCGCCGCGTCAGGACAAGAGCATGGCGATGCTCAACCTGTCGGCGCGCGGCAGGATCGTGCTGCTCGTTGTCGCCGCCGTGCTTTGCTTCGGCGCCTATCGGCTCTTCGTTGCGTCGCCGAACCGTTATCGGGCCGGCGAGGTCGTCGAGAAGGCGGCGACGGTGTTGCGGACGGCAGACCGCGTGACGGTGCCTGAAGGCTCGCCGGTGCGCTCCAGGCTCGCCATCGAGCCGGTGGCCGTCAAAGATATCAAGCGCGATATCGTTCTGCCGGCCGTCGTCGAGGCCGATCCCGGCCGCACCGTCAATGTGCTGCCGCCGGTCGCCGGGCGCGTCGTCAGCCTGGCGGTGCAACTCGGCGAGCGCGTCACCCAAGGGCAGGAACTTTTGGTGCTCGATTCCGGCGATCTCGCGCAGGCTTTTTCCGACGACGACAAGGCCCGCGCCGTGCTTGCGCTGACCAAGCAGGCGCTCGACCGCCAGCTCGGCCTGGAAAAAGCCGGCGGCTCAGCGATCAAGGACCGCGAGCAGGCGCAAAGCGAGTACGCCCAGGCGCAGTCGGAGTTCGAACGCGCCGAGACGCGCTTGCGTTCGATCGGCGTGTCGGTGGACCGGGCGCAGAAAACGCGCTTGTTGTCCTTGAAAGCCCCGACTGCCGGCAGCGTGATCAATCTGCAGGTCGCGCCGGGCGCCTTCCTCAATGATACTTCGGCGGCGATCATGACCATCGCCAATCTGAACACGATCTGGGTGACCGCAAGCGTTCCGGAAAGCGATACGGCGTTGGTTTTCAAGGGACAGCCGGTCGACGTCGTCTTCACCGCCTATCCCGGCGAAGCGTTCAAAGGGGAGGTGCTGTTTGTCAGCGACGTGGTCGATCCGGACACTCGCCGCACCAAGGTCCGCATCGCCTTCGACAATCCCGGCACGCGGCTGCGGCCGGGCATGTTCGCCAATGTCAGCTTTCATGCGCCGGTGCAGAGCGTGCCGGTGGTGCCGGCGAGCGCGCTCGTGCTCAAGGACGATCTCAATCAGGTGTTCGTCGAAACGGCGCCGTGGACGTTCCAGGCGCGCACCGTCGATATCGGCTTTCAGCAGGGCGATCAGGTCGTTCTGAAAAACGGCGTCGGGCCCGGCGACCGGATCGTCGTCAAGGGTGGAGTGCTGCTCGGTGATTGATTGGGTCGTCAGCTTCGCGTTGCGCAAGCGCCGGGTGGTGGCGATGATCTGCGTGCTTGCCGCCGTCTACGGCTATTATTCCTGGACCCAGCTCGCCGTCGAAGCCTACCCCGACGTCGCCGACACCGCGTCGCAGGTGGTCACCCAGGCGCCGGGATTGGCCGCCGAAGAGGTCGAGCAGCAAGTCACTATTCCGCTCGAACGCGAGCTCAACGGCACGCCGGGCCTCGTGCTGATGCGCTCGCGCTCCACTTTCGGCCTGTCGTTGATCACGCTGGTATTCCGCGACGGCATCGAGGACTACTGGTCGCGCCAGCGCATCACGGAGCGCATCGCCAACGTGACCTTGCCGTCCGGACTTACACCGGGGCTCGATCCGCTGTCGTCGCCGACCGGGCAGATCCTCTATTACACGCTCGATTCCGACACCAAGAATCTCCGCGAGCTATCCGAAATCCAGCAATGGACGGTGATCCCGGCTTTGAAGCAGGTGCCGGGCGTGGCCGACGTGTCGAACTTCGGCGGCCTGACCACTCAATACGAATTGGAACTCGATCCGCAGCAGCTCATGCGCTTCAACCTGTCGCTGAGCGCGGTGACCGGCGCGATCAGCGCCAACAACGCCAATGCCGGCGGCAGCGTGCTCAATCGCGGCGAGCTCGGCTATGTCATCCGCGGCATCGGCCTCATTCAGACACTCGACGATCTCGGCAATATCGTCGTCACCCAGCACAAGGGCACGCCGATCCTCATTCGCGATCTCGGCAAGCTCAAGCTCAGCAACCTGGAACGCCACGGCGTCGTCGGCATGGACGAGCGCAACGACGTGGTCGAAGGCACTGTGCTGCTGTTGCGCGGCGAAAATCCGTCGCGCGTGCTTGACGGCGTGCATGCCAAGATCACCGAACTGAACCGCCAACTGCAGTCCGACAATGTACAGATCGTGCCCTATCTCGACCGCACCACGCTCGTCGATTCAACGATCGACAAGGTCGGGCACACGGTGTTTGCCGGCATCGGTCTCGTTCTCATCGTGCTGATCCTTTTTCTCGGCAGCGCCCGCAGCGCGCTGATCGTCGGCATCACCATCCCGTTCGCCATGGTGGTCGCCTTCGCCTTGATGCTGCACACCAGGATTTCGGCCAATCTTCTCTCCCTTGGCGCCATCGATTTCGGCATCATCGTCGACGGCGCCATCGTGATGACCGAAGCGATTCTGCGCCGCCGCGAGGCAAAGCCCGGCGAACCTTTGAGCGAAGCCGATGCGCTGGCCGCCGCCCGCCAGGTGGCGCGGCCGATCTTCTTTTCGACCGCGATCATCATCGCCGCCTATCTGCCGTTGCTCACGTTCCAGCGCATCGAGGCCAAGTTGTTTGCGCCGATGGTCTATGCAGTCGGCTACGCGCAATTCGGTGCCTTGGTGTTCGCCTTGCTGGTGATCCCCGGCCTTGCCTATGCGGCATTTCGCAAGCCGCGGCGGGTGTTTCGCAATCCCGTTCTCGACCGCCTCGAAGCCGGCTATCGCGGCGCCCTGGCGCGTTCGCTCGAGCGTCCGCGCATCGCTTACGCATTGGGCCTGGGCGCCGCAATCGCCGTGCTCGTGCTCGGCGCGGCGATCTGGCGCGAATTTTTGCCCGACCTGGACGAAGGCTCGATCTTTCTGCATGCCGAGTTGCCGCCTGGAATCTCGCTGCAGAAAGCGACCGACATGGTCTCCGACTTGCGCGCGGCGCTGCACGAATTTCCCGAAGTGGCCTATGTCGTCAGCCATACCGGGCGCAACGACGACGGCACCGATCCATGGACGCCCGCGCATATGGAAACCGCGGTCGGGCTGATGCCCTACAGCACTTGGCCGTCCGGCGAGACCAAGCAGGATCTGATCAAGCGCATCTCGGCGCGGCTCGAGCAATTGCCCGGTTTCGAGATTGCCTACAGCCAGCCGATCCTCGACAGCGTGCTGGACCATGTGTTCGATCCGCACAGCGCGCTCGCCATCAAGGTGTTCGGCGACGATTTCAACGAATTGCGGCGCATCGGCAAGGACGTCATCGGCGTCTTGAACACGATTGCGGGCGTCGCCGACGCCGCCATCGATCAGTACACGCCGCTGCCGCAAATCTCGATCAAGGTCGATCGCGCCGCTACCGCGCGCTACGGCATCAACGTCGCCGACGTGGTCAACCTGATCTCCACCGGCATCGGCGGCGCCGCCGTGAGCCAGCTGTTCATCGGCGACCGCCGCTACGACATCACCGTCCGCTTCCCCGCGGCGGACCGCAACAGCCCCGAGGCGATCAAGACTCTGGTGCTGACGTCGAGCGACGGCGCGCTCATTCCGCTGTCGCAGGTCGCCCAGGTCAAGCTGCAGACCGGCGAAAGCATGATCAATCGCGAGATGAACCATCGCTATCTCTTGGTGAAGCTCAACTATCGCGACCGCGACCCGCTGTCGGTCGTGGCCGCCGTGTCGAAAGCGATCGAGCAAAAAGTCTCGTTCGACCGGCGCAAATATCACATCGAATGGGGCGGCCAGCTCGAAGGCCAGCAGCGCGCCGAGGCGCGCTTTCGGCTCATTATCGGGCTCGCGCTGGCGACGATGATGGTGCTGCTCTACGCGGAGTTCGGCGTGCTGCGCCAGGTCTTGCTCATTGTCGGCGTCGTGCCGCTCGCCACGCTCGGCGGGTTGATCGCGCTGCATGCCACCGGGACGACATTGAACGTGGCGTCGGGGGTCGGCTTCATTGCGCTGTTCGGCGTCGCGGTGATGAACGGCGTTATCATGGTGGCAAACCTCAATCGCCTGCGCGAGCAGGGCATGCCCTTGCTCGAGGCGGTATTGGCGGGCGCCGTCGAGCGGTTGCGGCCGGTGCTGATGACGGCGACAGTGGCGACGGTCGGCATGCTGCCGGCGGCGCTGGCGACCGGCGTCGGCAGCGACGTGCAGCGCAATCTGGCGACTGTGGTTGCCGGTGGATTAGTGCCGGCAACGCTGTTGACGCTGTTCATCATCCCGACCTTCTATTTCGCCGTGGAGCGATGGGCAGAGCAGCGTGCGGCGGCGGCGCCGGCACGGCAGGCGGCGGTGGATGTGGCTTAAGCCTTGGCAGCGGTCTTGGCAGGAGTCTGGGTAGGGGTTCGAGGTCGATGGGTCAGGGGGGTGGGGCGGTTGTTGTGTTGGCCGCCGTGTGGCTTGCGGGCTGTGCGGTCGGTCCCGATTTCGCCCCGCCCGCGGCGCCCGACGTCAGTGGCTATACGCCGGAGCCGCTCGCCACGGCGACCGTGGGCGCCGCGACCCAGGCCGGCGGCGCGCAACGCTTCGTCCGCGATCTCGATCTGCCCGGACAGTGGTGGACGCTGTTTCACTCCAAGGCGCTCAACCGCCTGATCGACAAGGCGCTCGCCGCCAATCCCGATCTGCAGGCGGCGCAGGCGGCGCTCGTCGTCGCCAGGGAGAACGTCTACGTCCAGGTCGGCGCGCTGTTGCCCGCCGTCGACGCCAATTTCACCGGCAGTCGGCAAAAGTTCGAGATCGGCCAGCCCTCCGACGTCGGCTCGGGCTCGCCGATCTTCAATCTGTTCACCGGGCAACTGAATATTGCCTACACGCCCGACGTCTTCGGCGGCACGCGGCGCTCCATCGAATCGCTGCAGGCGCAACAAGATTCGCAGCGCTTCGCGCTCGAGGCGACCTATCTGACCTTGATTTCCAACTTGGCCGGCGCGGCGGTGCAGGAGGCGTCACTGCGCGGCCAGATCGCGGCGACGCTCAGCATCATCAAGATCGAAACCGACGTGCTGTCGCTCATGCGCAAGCAATACGATCTCGGCCAGATCGCCGAAGGCGATGTCGTGGCGCAGCAGGCGGCGCTGGCGCAGGTCGAGCAGACTTTGCCGCCCCTGCAAAAGCAATTGGCGCAACAGCGCGACTTATTGGCGGCGTTGATCGGCGGTTTTCCGAGTGAGCGCATCCCGGAGAAATTCGTCCTGGCCGGATTGCGGCTGCCGCGGGATCTGCCGTTGAGCCTGCCGTCGAAGCTCGTCGAGCAGCGTCCGGATGTGCGCGCCGCGGAAGCCAATCTGCAATCCGCAAGCGCCCAAATCGGCGTCGCCATCGCCAACCGCCTGCCGAACGTCACGCTGACGGGCAATGTCGGCTCCACCGCGCTGGCACTCGATCAGCTGTTCACGCCGGGCTTCGGCTTTTGGACCGCGACCGGCGCCGTCACCCAGCCGCTGTTTCACGGCGGCGCCTTGCTGCACAAGGAGCTCGCGGCGGAAGCCGCCTTCAACCAGGCGCAGGCGCAGTATCGCAGCACGGTGCACATCGCGTTTCAAAACGTCGCCGACAGTCTGCGCGCCATCCAAACCGACGCCGTGGCGTTGCAGAAGGCGGTGGCGTTCGAGGCTGCGGCGGGCCGCGGCCTCGAAATCACCCGCCATCGCCGTGACCTCGGCGACATCAATTATCTGGCATTGCTCAACGCGCAGCAGACCTATCAGCAGGCCCTGCTCAGCCTGGCCCAGGCCAAAGCGGCCCGTTACGCCGACACCGTGGCCTTGTTCCAGGCGCTCGGCGGCGGCTGGTGGAACCGGAACGACGTCGCTCCGGAGCGGCCGCTGTCGATCCGCGACGTTTTCCAGTGAAGCCGCCGGTGCGGTCGCCGGCCCCGATGTCGCGACAATGCGCAGCCTTGCGCATAGCCGCCATTCGCGTCATTACCGGCTGGCAGCGGTCCGGCTCGGTCCCTGCGTGCCCGCCTCTTGCGGGTAAGGGTCTGAAAATAAACGAGCTTTTCACCTTCCACAGAGCGGGTTAATGCCCCGGTAATTTCTTCACGGGCATTTGAACCCCGCGGCGTCGGTTCGCGACCAATCCATGAGCTTGATCCCAGGGCGATGCAGGCACCGGCAGACGAATTGCTGATCGGCCGTATCGCGCGAGGCGACCGGCTCGCGATGCAGGTGCTGTTCGCCCGGCATCACGTGCGAATCTACCGTTTCGTGCTTCGCCTGCTGCGTGACGAGATGGCGGCGGAGGATGTGATCAGCGAGGTGTTCCTGGACGTCTGGCGCCAGGCCAGTCGATTTGAAGGCAGAAGTGCCGTTTCGACCTGGCTCATCGCCATCGCCCGCTTCAAGGCGCTCTCCAGTTTACGCAAGCGGCGCGAAGAAGGACTCGACGAAGAAACGATGGAAGCGATCGAGGAACCTTCAGACAATCCAGCGATTTCCATCGAGAAGCTCGACAAGGGCGAGAAGTTGCGACAGTGCCTCGCCGCGCTGACGCGGGAGCACCGGGAAGTGATCGATCTGGTCTACTACCACGAGAAATCCGTCGAGGAGGTGGCGCAGATCATCGGCATTCCGGAGAACACGGTGAAGACGCGCATGTTCTACGCGCGCAAGAAACTGGGAGAGTTGTGCAGAATGGCGGGAATTGATCGCGGTTGGCCATAATGAGAAACGGAGCGCGAGGATAGCGCAATGAGTATCGAGCCCACAGAGATCGAGACCCTGCTGCCGTGGTATGCCGCGGGCACGCTGCGCCGGCGCGACCGCCAGCGCGTCGAGGATGCGCTGCGCTACGATGCCGCGCTCGCCCGCCACGCCGAACTGGTGCGCGAAGAGCTTGCCGAGACGATTTGCGTCAACGAGTCGCTCGGCGTGCCTTCGGCGCGTTGCATGGATCGGCTGATGGCGGCGATCGACGCCGAGACCACCGCCGCGCGCAAGCGCAGCTCGGTGCGCGCCGTCGCCGGCCAGTTCGCTACTTTCATGGCCGCATTCTCGCCACGCACCCTCGCGGTAGCTGCCTCGTTTGCCGTGGCGGCGATCGCCGTGCAGGCGTTCCTTTTGGTCAACATGGCGACCAAGCCGCAGGTTACGTTCGAGACCGCCGAACAGAACCCAACAGTGACCGGCCATGGCACCTTCGCCATGGTGCGTTTCGCCCGCGAAGCCAGCGCCGGCGAGATCACCCGCTTTCTCGAGGACTACCAGGCGACCTTGGTCGACGGGCCGCGGCCCGGCGGGCTCTATCGCGTCCGGCTGGCGATGAAGACGCTGGCCAAGGAAGAACTCGCCCGCATCATGTCGCGGATGCGCCAGGAGCGGGTGGTCGAATTCGCCAGTCCCGCCACCGAAGCCGGCGACTAGCGCGAGCACGCGGGCTCATCGGCCCGGATTCGTGCGGTCATGCGACACGGTCAACCTGCGTGATCTGGCGATTTGGTGATGGCTGCACCCGCCCGCGGCAGAACGATCCGAAATTCGGTAAATTCGCCGGGCTGTGTATCGACCTCTATGGACCCGCCATGTTGCTTAACGATGACGTCGTGACTGATGGACAGGCCTAGCCCAGTCCCTTCACCGGCGGGCTTGGTCGTGAAGAACGGGTTGAACATCTTCGCCTTGACCTCAGGCGGGATGCCGATCCCATTGTCGCGGATTCTGATTTCGACGCTGTGGCCGAGATCCTTGGTCGCGGCGGCAAGCGTGGGCTCGTAGTCGCCGCCATTGGCCTCGGCTCTGCGCCTCGTCGCCGCGTAGAAGCCGTTTGAAATCAAGTTGAGCAAGACCCGCGTGATCTCCTGCGGGAACAGTTCGACCTTGCCGGCGGCCGGGTCGAAGGACCGCTCCAGGGTGATTTGGAAGCCGTCCTTCTCGGCCCGTGCCCCGTGATAGGCGAGATTGAGGCTCTCCTCGACCAGGGCATTGATATCGACGGGCCGATGCTCTCCGGAGCCCTGGCGCGAATGCAGCAGCATGCTCTTGACGATCGAGTCGGCGCGTTTGCCGTGCTGCACGACCTTGGCGAGATTGTCCTGCAGCATGCTGGCGATTTCGTTGATCTCCCCGCGCACCTTGCTGTCGAGGTGAGGGGCCCCCACCGCTTCCCGCAACTCGTCAATGAGCTCGATCGAGACGGCCGAGAAATTGTTGACGAAATTGAGCGGATTCTTGATCTCGTGCGCAATACCGGCGGTCAGCTGGCCGAGCGAGGCGAGCTTCTCGGTGTGGACCAGGCGGTCTTGCGCCGCCCGCAATTCCTCCAGCGACTGCGCCAATTCACGTGTGCGGGCCTCGACGCTCTCGAACAGCCGCACGTTCTCGATCGCGATCACCGCTTGGTCGGCGAAGGTCGCGACGAGCTCGATCTGCTTGTCGGTGAATGACCGGACTGTGCGACGCATCAGCAAAAACACGCCGATCGGGACGCCCTCGCGCAGCAGCGGAACGCCGAGCATGGTGCGCGCGCCGGCCTTTTTCATGGTCTCGCTCAACGCGTAACCCGGTTCGGCCTGAACATCGAGGACTTGGACGAACTTGCCTTCGATCGCCGTCCGGCCGGTAACCGTGCCTCGCCCGGGCTCGACCCGCGTATGCAGCGCGAAATCATGCAGGTCGGGCGGCAGGCCGTAGCTTGCGGCGTGAATGTAAGTCGAGCCTTGCAGACGAACCATGGCCGTCATGTCGGCCTCGGCGAGCCTGGCTGCGGACTCGACGAGCGTGTCCAGAACCACTTGAAGATCGAAGGTCGAGCGGCTGATCACCTTGAGCATGTCGGCCGTGGCGGTCTGCTGCTCCAGCGCCGCGCTCAACTCGCGCGCGCGCTGCTGTTCGGCCTCGAACAGTCGCACGTTTTCGATGGCGATCACCGCTTGGTCGGCGAAAGTGTTGACGAGTTCAGTCTGCTTGTCGGTGAATGGCCGCGGCTGCGAACGCCACAGGATGATCACGCCAAGCGGTGTCCCTTCGCGCAGGAGCGGAACGCCCAGCCCCGACCGGTAACCGGAAACCTTCTGGGCGTCGCTGCGGACGTAATCCGGATCAGCCAGGACATCGGGAATGTGCACGGTGCGGCCCTCCGCCATGACTCGTCCGGCGAGGGTCCCGCGGCCCGCCGCAACCGGCGTGGAGCTCATGACATCGATCATGTTCCGCGAGTATCGATAACTGGCGGCAAACTGGAAATACGAGCCCAGCGGTCGAAGAATGGACCCCATGTCGGCATCGCACAGCCGCGCCGCGGATTCGAGCAGCGCATCGAGCACGACCGGAAGATCGAAGGTCGAGCGGCTGATGACCTCAAGGACCCTGGAGGTGGCGATCTGTTGTTGCAGCGCCTCGTTCAGTTCCAGCGTGCGGCGGTCGAGTTGTTCTTGCAGGCTCGCGAGTCCGGGCGCGCTACGGCGCTCTAACGTCACCGTCTTGCGGCGTCGCCTTTTACCTGGTTCGCCGGCTGCCCTGGAGCGCCGTCTCATTAGTCCCCTCTGGACGTAGGACATGGCATCGTTGAAGGCGAGAATAGCACAACTGAAAGTCTTGTGTAAGTTCAAGTACAAGTCGTTGAACGACCTGCCAGGCGACCCTTTTGCGTGCCGGCAAGGCGTCAAACAAAGATCAATCGGGTTTGGTTCCCCAAGCCTGCACGACCAGCCGGTCGATGAGCGTTGTGTCTGGGTCGGCAAGATGCTTCGCCAACGCGGCCATGTGGTCGCGCAACTCCATCGCATCCAATCGGCCGGAACCGAGCATAAGCTCGGGCGTCGATTCGATGAGCGAAAGGAGATGCGTGCGTTGGTAGTCTCCGACTTGCGGAACGTCGGCGCGCGCGCGTATTTGTACGTTTTCCGCTCCCGCTGACCGCAACAACCGCGCCAGCGAGCGGCCGATAAATAAATTGCCGCCGGCCGCGTGGAACGCGTCGCACCAAATGCCGAACAAGATATTCCACGACGGATGGTCGGGGTCACATGCGAACGACACGAAATCAAATTCTTGAATTGCAATCGTTCCGCCAGGTCTAAGTAAAGATAGCATCTCTTTCAGAATCGCTTGCTGCGAGGCCAGAGGTATGTTGATCAAAACGAGCCGTTCGTGAACAAGGTCATACGAATTTTTCTCAAGCCCGCTGTTGAGGGCATCCACGTTGACCAGTTGCACGTTTCGTAAGCCACGGTTACTCAGCTCTGCCCGTGCCATATCAAAGAATCGAGGCTCTCGTTCCACGCCAACCACCAGACCGTCCGGGCCGACCCGTTCGGACAGCAGATTGGTGATTCCAATCGGTCCACAGCCGATATCAACAGCCCGGAAGCCGGGTTTGATATCAATCCGATCGAGCATGAACCGTGCATGCTGCTCCAAACCTTTGGCTTGCGCGATCAGCCGCTGTTGTTCCGTCAGAGTATCGCCGAGTACGTAGGGCACCGCTGGAGAGGGCATGCACGTCCCGAAAAATCATTACGAATTGAAGGATTGCGTTATCACGGCGATGTTCGAGCTTCAACCGTCACGGGGTCGCCGGAGCCACCAGCAAGCGGCGAGGCGCGGCTCGGATTCATGAAGCATTGCAGAGCCGATCAGCGGTGACCTGCATGCCGTGACCTACTCCTGTCGTGGACAAAATCAGAAACACCGGCGGCGCAGAAAGGGCGGTGCAACTCTTTCACGCCAGATTCGCCGTGCGGCTTACACAACTAGTAGTAGCAGCAGACTGTCGCGATCTACATATTGTTAAGATAGTGTTCCTCGACTACGCTATCAGAGCGTGGGGTGCTGTTCTGCGACAAACGATAAAAGCCGTGGCCGAATTCAGCGCGCGGCGACACGTGTCCGCATAAGCTCTGCGGCGCGCTCAAGCTCTGCAATCCAGGGAGAACCAGATGTCCAACGGCTCGAACAATTACGATTTGATCATCGTCGGCGGCGGAGCGATTGGCCTGTCGACCGCGTACTCGGCCGTACAAAGCGGCCTGAAGACGTTGGTCCTTGAGAAGGACACCACCTTACTGAACCAAAATGGCGCCTCTGCGGGGTACTCGCGCCAATTCCGCCTGCAATACGCGGTGCAATACATGGCCGAGCTTTGCCTCGCGTCGGTGCCGTTCTGGAACGCCCTGCAGCAGTATGCCCTCAATTATCCGCTGGTTGGCAAAGACGGCAGCCTTTGGTTCGGCGATCCCGCGTTCGATTCGAGAGAAGGCAACATCAAGGCCTCCGAAGAGGTGATGGATAAGCTGGGCATCGCCTACACCAAGCTCAACGCGCAGCAGATCGAAAGCAAGTATCATTTCCCCAACCTGAAGAGCACGTATAGCGGCTTTTTCCAACCCGGCGGCGGCATCATCAATCTGACTCTGACGCTGGGCACGATGCTGGAAATCATCGGCCAATTGGGGCCGGGGTCGGTCGATATCCACCAACACGAGCCGGTCACCAATATTACCTCGACCTCCGGGGGCGGCATCACCGTAACCACCGGCCAGGGTCAGTACAGTGCCGGCAAGCTCGCGATCACCGCTGGCCCCTGGGTCAATGACATGGTCGGGTTTTTCGGACTTGAAGTGCCGATCATCATTTGGGAAATGTGTTCGGCCTATTTCAAGGTGACCGATCCATCATACAAGTATGAGACTTGGTTCTATTACGGCGGCGAAAAAAACGACTTCTACGGCTTCCCGCAGGTCGACTGGCCGTTCCAGGGCTATATCCGCGTCGCGCCCGATTTCCCGGACAAGATCATCCAACATCCCAGCCAGCGCAACGGCAAGCCCGATCCGAAAAACCTCGAATTGACTTCGCAATTTGTCGCCCAGCACATGAAGGGAGTGGATACCAAGCCGCAATTCGCGTCGACTTGCTTGGCTCCGCTCGCCAGATCCGAGGATCCCAACGTCGAGCTGCTGCTCGACTATGCGCCCCCGTCCGTACCCAACAATAAGCAAATCGTCGTTTACACCGCAGGTTGGGCGGGCAAGTTCATACCGATCCTCGGCAACATGATCTGCCAGATGCTCACCAGCAGCAATCTCACCTCGTTCAACTACAGTGGCTACACTATCCCGCTTTCCAATTTCGCAATTGGCTGGAACACGCATGCGCAGCGGCGAAGACTCAGGTGATCCGGCGACGAGTCCGCGCCGGCGCCCGACCGCTAACAGCGTTCAGCCACGCTTGAGGGGGAGTAGCGATGACCGCATACAGCATCTTCGGAGCAGGTCCCGGCGGATTGTATACGGCTTGGCGCCTAGCCATGAATGCCGTGAACGGCGATGAAATCCGCCTCTACGAATGGGGCAATTACGACTTCCCCGACGCGACCGGCGGAACGCGGCAACCCGCCGGCCGAATCTGCTCACATCATTACAAGGGCGACCCCAATCAGTCCTACGTAGAGCTCGGCGGCATGCGTTATATCGAATGGGATGGTACGCAGGGCCACTTTCTCGTCACCACGACGATCAACACGCTCCCCGGGCTCGCGAGTTTCAAGACCCCGTTCAACACCACCGCCAATCCGCTGTTCTATTTGCGCCGCCAAACTCCTTTCTATCAGCAACAGCTGGGTCAAGCCGTGAAGGCTCCTTACAACACGCCGGACAATGACAAACCGGCCGACGCTCTTTTTAACCAAGTGTCCAAGGCGATAACCGGGGCTCAATCGCCGAAAACGCGTACCGCGCAATGTGAATTCTACGCCAAGGGCACTTTGCCGGAAGATCTTAAGTCGTTCGTCTATCGCAAGGGCGATTTGGCCGGAAACGTCGGCTACTGGAATTTCTTTTACGATCAGGCCAACAACGAAGGCTACGAGTACGCCGGCGATGCCAACGGCTATACGTCCAATGTCATCAGCTGGAACGCCGCCAATGCCGCCATCTACAACGGCGAGTTCGCACCTGGCGGCAACTATATGACGCTGTCCGGCGGATATTCCATGTTGTTCGCGCGCCTGTATTCCCGTATCAAAGAATTGGCACAGCAGCGGGGCTTCAAGTTCAATTTCTTTCCGAAGACGCGACTACATTCGATCTGGATCGTGCCATTCGGCACAATAGCCTATAGGCTCGCGTCAGCGGAGAACCCGTTCTGGCCCCAGCGCGGCGAGTCGTACACCAAGTATGCCTTCCTGTGCATGCCGCCGCGCTCGCTGGAGCTCGTGGCATGCGCGACGCGCTATGCGGACACGCACGGCAAGATCGACATTCTGAACGACAAGGATGTTCAAAACCTTCTCCAATCGGTCATCCTGCAGCCGTCGTACAAAATTGCGATGTTCTTCGACAGCGACTGGTGGACGAACGCCAAATTTCCACCGAAGCTGGGAAACAACATCTTCGGGCCGACGATCACCGACCTGTCGCTGCGGCAAGTCTATTATTTTGGCAACAACGCTCCGAGAAGGTCGGGGCCGCCGGTCTACGGTCTTCTGGCGTCCTACGACGACATGCAGTACACGACTTTTTGGCAGGGCATGGAGCTGTCCGCGGCGCAGCGGCGCACTTCGCCGCTCAGCTGGGATTATCAGCCGCTTGTAGGACCGCGGGAAGCGTCGCCCGAGATGGAGCGAATGCTGCTCCAGGAACTAGCCGCAATACACTACGGTTCGCGGGACGAGGCCGGCAAAATTCCCAAGCCGACGCAGACCTCGTACATCAATTGGGGTCTCGATCCATTCGGCGCCGGCTATCACGCTTGGGCGGCGCACTTCAATATCGGCCATGTCATGCAACAGATTCGGAAGCCGACGCCCGATGCAAACCTCTTCATCATCGGCTCGGCATTCTCGAACGATCAGGCCTGGGTTGAGGGCGCATTTTGCACAGCCGAATCCGTCCTCATCGACTACCTCAAGCTTCCTCCCCTCACCACTATTCCGTCGAGTTATCCGCTGATCTGCAAATCGTCTGCGCCCGACTCCGTCGCGGCGCATGCCGGTGTCGTGTGAGCACAATGGGGAAGGATGGGAGACGCAGATGGCCAATTATGTGATCGTCGGCGCCGGCGCCGCCGGGCTTTACACCGCCTACCGGCTGTTGAGCAGCGGCACCCTCAATCAGGGGGACACGGTCAACCTGTTTGAGTGGGCCAACCGGCCGGGCGGCCGCATCTATACCTACACGTTTCCGACAGACGTGGGGGGATCCAACGGCCTCTATTGCGAATTCGGCGGCATGCGCTTCGCAACGGACAGCAATAACTTTCCCAACAACCCGTCCAAGATCACCGAAGGCCACGTCCTCGTGCAGCAGATGATCCTCGAGCTCGATCTGCAGGACAGTGTCGTGCCGTTCGAGCAATCGACGAACCGGCTTTACTACCTGCGCGGCAGCAATGTGTACGAGCAGAGCATCAACAGCATCAGCGGGTTGCCTTACGGTTTCAACGCCGAATTCAACACATTCCTCAAGAACGTACACACGCCTTACACCGCCGATAACATCCTGGGCCAGATCGCCACGGTGTTCGCACCCAATCTCGGCTCCGCCAACGCCGATCGCGGCAATTGGTGCAAGTACTACGCCACCGGCACCGTCGGCGCGAGCGGCGCGACAACGAGCTTCCCCAAGGGCACGCCGGTGCGCGACATCGGCTACTGGGACCTGCTCTACGATCAGCTCGGCGACGAGGGCTTCGATTACGCGGCCGACGGCACGGGATACGAGTCGAACGTGATCAACTGGAACGCCGCCGACGCGATGCAGGCCAACAACGATTACGGCTCGACCTCCTCATACAGCCGGCTGGACGGCGGCTACAGCGTGCTGTTCCAGACCCTTGCCAAACACGTCACGGCGCTCATGGCGAACTATCCCGGCTCTGGAATTAACTACAACACGAGGCTCACAACGCTTCAGGAATCGCAATTCAGCTACACGACGACTTGTACGTTCGCCCAGTTGGGCAGCGAAGCACCCCTGACCGTCCTGGCGGACGCCTTGTTTCTGGCGCTGCCGCGCCGCGCACTGGAGATGATCGCCTCGGAATGTGGCCCGAGCTATATGCTGAACCAGGCGAAAGTGCGGTATCTCCTGGAATCGTCGCTCGACCAGCCGGCGATGAAGGTGGTGATGGTGTTCGACCAGGCCTGGTGGCTGTCGAGCCAGAACGGCGGACAGTGTCAATATCCGCCCAATCTGGTCTGGCCGCCCAATCGAGGGAACGCGCCGCCATCGCAATGGGTCGGCGGCGCGACCATCACCGACCTGCCGCTGCGCATGGTCTACTATTTCGGCAACAACATTCCCGGCGGGCCGGGGGCGAACGGTGGACCCTATGTCCTGCTGGCCAGCTACGATGACATGAATTATTCGAACTTCTGGCGCGAAGTTGAAATAACCGGCGACTATCCGGTTGCGCCGTCGCAGATGTTCCAGCCGCTGGCGGGGCCGACCTCGGTGCCCGTCGATTCACCCATGGCCGGTCTGCTGCTCAAGCAGCTCGCCGAGGTGCACGGCATCGCCATCAAAGCGATCCCCAAGCCGAAGGCGATTTATTACCAGGACTGGGGTCAGAATCCGTTCGGCGGCGGCTATCACGGCTGGTCATCGCACTACAACATCTGCGAGGTGATGAATAACATCCGCGCGCCGTATCAGACAGTGTATCAGACAGGTCCATACGTCGGACTACAAACCTACATCATCGGCTCCTGCTATTCGTTCGACCAGGCTTGGGTCGAGGGCGCGTTTTGCACCGCCGAGTCGGTGCTGCAAGACTTTCTCGGCCTGCCGCCGCTCAACCCGTATATCAAAGACTACCGGCTGATATGCAGGTCGACGGATAGCTGAGGAGCCTATCGCGGAATTTCTCGCAAGGGTGACTTGGAGTAATCGGTTTTATCACCTGCGGCTTGGCATCCGTCTTGCTCGAAGGGGCGGAAGCAATTCTTCGACGCGCGATTCGCCATGCGCCCGGCCAACTGGAACACCTGCGGTTCCATCGTGATCCGTGTTGTCACGATAGTGTTTTTCACCTACAACCTTAAGATCGTGCGGGGGACGGTGCTGTTCCGAGGCAAGCGAGAATCGATATGGCGCCCGATTCAGCGCGTCCGGATGCGTTCCCGCCATTAGCACTTTCCCGCTCATTTCAATCCCGCAACCGGGGGACAATCGGATGGCTGTGCTCGCGCAATATGACTTGATCGTGATCGGCGGCGGATCGATCGGCCTGTCGACCGCTTATCACGCCGCAAAGCGAAACTTGAAGACGCTGGTGCTCGAGCAGTACGGCTACTTCAACGATAACGGCTCCTCGGCCGGCGCCTCGCGCCAGTTCCGCCTGCAATACGCGGTGCAATACATGGCCGAGCTTGTCGTCGCGGCACAGCCGTTCTGGGCCGACCTGCAGACGCAGACCAACGTGACCCTGATCGGCGCCGACGGCAGTCTTTGGTTCGGCGATCCCGACATCGATTCCCGGGAGGGCGGCATCGTGCCCGCCGAGAAGGTGATGGACGCGCTCGGCATCGCCTACACCAAGCTCGACGCGCAGCAGATCGAGGACACCTACCTTTTCCGCAACCTGCCGAGCAACTACGTCGGATTCTTCCAGGCCGCCGGCGGCATCATCAACCTGAAGGCGGCGGAGCAGGCGCTTTACTTCGCCGCCGACAATTCCGGGCTGGTCGACTTCCACGAATACGAACCGGTCACCGGCATCGCCTCGACCTTGGCGGGCGGCATCACCGTCAGCACCCGCCTCGGCGACTACGCCACCGGCAAGCTCGCGATCACCGCCGGCGCCTACACCAATCTGGTGACCGGCCATCTCGGCCTGGCGGCGCCGATCTACATCTGGGAAATGGCTTCGACCTATTTCAAGGTGACCGATCCGCAGGTCCAGTATCCGACCTGGTTCTATTACGGCAAGCAAAACGACTTCTACGGCTTCCCGACGGTCGACTGGTCCTATCCCGGCTACATCCGCGCCGCGCCCGACTTCCCCGACGAGATCATCGCTCTTCCGAGCCAGCGCCGCGGCGCGCCCGATCCGGCAAACCTCGCTTTGACCGCGCAATTTGTCGCCGAGCACATGACGGGCGTCGGTGCCAAGCCGGAATTCGCGTCGACTTGTTTGGCCCCGCTCGCGCAAAACGCCGACCAGGAGCTGCTGCTCGACTACGTGCCGTCGTCGATCCCCAACAATATGCAGATCGTCTGCTACACCGCCGGCTGGGCCGGCAAGTTCATTCCGATCCTCGGCGACATGATCTGCCAAATGCTCACCAGCAACATCACCTCGTTCAACTACGGCAGCTACAGTATCCCGCTTTCCAATTTCGCCATGGGTTGGCTGCCGATGTCCATAGGATCCACAGGGCGCGTCGACCTATCCGCCGCGCCGAGGCGGCGAAAGATAAGGTAACCCGGTCATGAGATCGCATGCGCGCCGAGATTCGTAGCGGCCCGGAGCGCCACCCGCTCGACATCGCCGATTGCAATATCACTCGGCGCAGTAATTCAAAGTGAGCACAACGAATCCCATCGGAGATACGCGATGACCAACTACGTGATCGTCGGCGCCGGAGCGGCCGGGCTTTACACCGCCTACCGGCTGCTAGCAGGCGGCACGCTCAATCAGGGTGACACGGTCAGGCTGTTTGAGTGGAGTAACCGACCGGGAGGCCGCATCTATTCCTACACGTTCCCACCACCCGTGGGATCCAACGGCCTGTATTGCGAATTCGGCGGCATGCGCTTCGCAACGGACCAAAATAACTTTCCCAACAATCCGTCCCAGATCACCGAAGGCCATGTCCTGGTGCAGCAGACCATCATTGCACTCGGTCTAAAGGGCAAGGTCGTGCCGTTTGGGGAATCAAGCAATCGGCTTTACTACCTGCGCGGCAGCCACGTCTATGAGAATAATCTCTCGACCCTCCAGGAACTTCAGGGCTTGCCCTACAACTTCAACAGCCAATTTAAGGCTTTCGCCGCCGGCATCCCAAACGCGCCGCCGCCGCCGGTGTACTACACCGCCGACACGATCCTCGGCCAGATCGCCAATCAATTCGCGCCGAAGCTCACCACCCACAACTCCGACCGTCCAAATTGGTGCAAATACTACTCGACCGGCCAAGTCCCACCGGGCAACGCGACTCCAAGTTTCCCGGCCGGCACGCTGGTGTACGAGATGGGTTACTGGAACCTGCTCTACGATCAATTCGGCGACGAGGGCTTCGACTATTCGGCCGACGGCACCGGATACACGTCGAACGTGATCAACTGGAATGCGGCCGATGCGATGCAGGCCAACAACGATTACGGTTCCGGCAGCTCATACATGCGGCTGGATGGCGGCTACAGCTTGCTGTTCGAGGCGCTCGCGGCCAAGATCACCGAGTTGGCGGCGAACTATCCGGGCTCCGGCATCGTTTACGGGCAGCAGCTGGTCAACTTGCTGGAACAGGGCGACAACACGACATTGTGCACGTTCTTCAATTCCGGCTGGCCGGACCAGTTCATCGGGAACTGGAGCTTGTCGGCGGATGTCGTTTTCCTGGCGATGCCGCGGCGCTCGCTGGAATTGGTCGCGCAGGGCTGCCTGCCCAACTCCATCCTGAACAACCCGTTGGTACAAGCTTATCTCGAATCGTCGATCGACCAGCCGGCCATCAAGGCCGTGCTGGTGTTCGATCAGCCCTGGTGGACTAGCGCTCCATATCCGCCGAACCTGGTCTCGCCCGACCCAAATAAACCGCTGCCGGCCAAGCAGCAGGTTGGCGGCGCGACCATCACCGATCTGCCGCTGCGCATGGTCTATTACTTCGCCAACAATATCCCCAACGGCCCGGGTGCGAGCGGCGGCCCCTATGTCATGCTCGCCAGTTACGACGATATGAACTATTCGGACTTTTGGCGCGTCGTGGAGCAGAGTGGCGATTATACCGTCGCGCCGTCGCAAAAACTCCAGCCGCTGACGGGACCGACTTCGGTACCGGTCGACTCAGCGTTCGCCAATTTGTTGCTCAAGCAACTCGCCGAGGTGCATGGCACCACCTTCGAAAACATACCGACACCGATGGCGGTGTACTTTCAGGATTGGGGCCAGGATCCATTCGGCGGCGGCTACCACGGCTGGTCGTCGCACTATAATATCTGCCAGGCGATGGACTACATCCGCGCGCCGTACCAGAAAATAATGCAAAATCCCCAAGGCCATCAGATTTACATCATCGGCTCCTGCTATTCGTTCGACCAGGCGTGGGTCGAGGGCGCGCTTTGCACCGCCGAGTCGGTGCTGCAAGACTTTCTCGGCCTGCCGCCGCTCAGCCCGAATATCAAAGACTACAGGCTGATATGCAGGTCGACGGATAGCTGAGGAGCCTATCGCGGAATTTCTCGCAAGGGCGACGGGTGCGGATCGGCCATGAAGGCCCTGGCGAAAGAGGAACTCACCCGCATCGTCTCGCGCATGCGGCAGGATCGTCGAAGTCGCAAAAGCGGGGGACCAGGCTCCGGCGCCGCGTTGGTGCTGATTTCCCATTGTTATCAGGGGATTGCCGGGGCGTCCGTTTCACCCCGGCCTTGAAGGTAATATATTACCAAAAATAAAGTTAACCCGGAGCCTGAAATACGCGGTCGTCAGGTGAACCTCCGCCAGGGTTCCGGCGACCAATGTACGGTGACGGTTTTTCAAGTCGCCATCGGCGCGCTTCTCCCCCGACGCTGGCGCCGATCTCTTAGACCCGCCCGGTCGTCCCCCCGGGCGGGTCCTTATTTTTGTGGTTTCGCCGGAACCGGTAACCGCGCCGCCGGCAAAAGAGTCGCGGCGGCCGGGTTTCCCTTTACGGCCAGCCGGAACATGTCGACAATGGCGGCGTGGGGGAATGTGGTGCGTAGCGAGATCGTCCTCGAAACCGAGGATCTGACCAAGGAATTTGCCGGATTCGTCGCGGTGCGCGCGGTCAATCTGCGCGTCGCGCGCGGCACCATCCACGCCCTGATCGGCCCGAACGGCGCCGGCAAGACCACCTGCTTCAACCTGTTGAGCAAATTCTTGAGCCCGACCCGCGGCCGCATCGCCTTCGACGGCCGCGACATCACCGCGCTCAGGCCCGCCGAGGTGGCCCGCCTCGGCCTGGTGCGCTCGTTTCAGATTTCGGCGGTGTTTCCGCATCTCACCGTGCTCGAAAACGTGCGCATCGCGCTGCAGCGCCGGCGCGGCGGCTCGTTCGATTTCTGGCGCTCCAAGCGCGTGCTGCACGCGCTCGACGACGAGGCCATGGCGCTGATCACCGACGTCGGGCTGGCGCCTTACGTGGATTCGCTCGCGGTCGAATTGCCCTATGGCAGGAAGCGCCTTCTCGAAATCGCCACCACGCTGGCGCTCGATCCGTCGATGCTCTTGCTCGACGAGCCGATGGCCGGCATGGGCCACGACGACATCGCCCGCATCAGCGCGCTGATCAAATCGCTCACCGTCAAGCGCACCGTGCTGATGGTCGAGCACAATCTCAGCGTCGTCGCCAATCTGTGCGACCGCATCACCGTGCTGACCCGCGGCCACGTGCTGGCCGAGGGCGACTACAAAACGGTGTCGGCGGATCCGGCGGTGCGCGAAGCCTATCTCGGGACCGGCCATGCCTGAGACCCGTCCGCTGCTTGCCGTCAACAATCTCGAAGCCTGGTACGGCGAGTCCCACGTGCTCCACGGCGTCACCTTCGACGTGCAGGCCGGCGAGGTGGTGACGCTGCTCGGCCGCAACGGCGTCGGCAAGACCACGACGCTCAAGGCCATCATGGGCATCGTCGAGACCCGCACCGGCTCGGTGCGCTTCGAGGACCGCGAGCTGACCCGGCTCGATTCCAACGTCATCGCCCGCGCCGGCATCGCATTCTGCCCGGAGGAGCGGGGCATCTTTGCCAGTCTCGACGTCAAGGAAAATCTGTTGCTGCCGCCGCAGGTGCGGCCCGGCGGCCTCGATCTCGATCGCATTTTCGCGCTGTTCCCAAACCTGCGCGAACGGCTGAAAAGCCAGGGCACCAAACTGTCGGGCGGCGAGCAGCAGATGCTGGCGATCGGCCGCATCCTGCGCACCGGCGCGCGGCTGTTGCTGCTGGACGAGCCGACCGAGGGGCTGGCGCCCGTCATCATCCAGCAGATCGGCCGCACCATCGGCATGCTCAAAGCGCAAGGATTTACCATCCTTCTGGTCGAGCAGAATTTCCGCTTCGCCTCGACCGTCGCCGACCGCTATTACGTGATGGAACACGGGCGTATCGTGGATCATTTCGCCAACGCGCAGCTGGAGAACAATATGGACAAGCTGCACGACTATCTGGGCGTTTGAAAGCGACCAAGGGCTTAAACGGCCCGGATCCAGGGAGGTTGGCACGGCGACCGATAGCGGTTTGGCTTCGTTTTCGAGGCGGACGGTCGTGGGCCGCCGCTAAACTAAAGACCAAGGCGCTGCCGCTAAACGGCGATCTTGGAGTTTGCTATAGAGGTTACAGGAAATGTGGGTTCTCAGGCCCACCGTCAGGGAGGTTTGTGATGAGACTGATCGCTACATTGGCCTTGGCCGCCGCCGCTGCGCTCACCGGCGCCGCGCAAGCCGAGGACATCACCGTCAAGCTCGGCGTGCTCAATGACATGTCGAGCCTCTATTCCGACATCGGCGGCCAAGGTTCCGTCGTCGCCGCCAAGATGGCGATCGCCGATTTCGATCCGGCCGCGCACGGCATGAAGGTCGAGCTCATCAACGCCGACCATCTCAACAAGCCCGACGTCGGCTCCAACATCGTGCGGCAATGGTTCGACGTCGATCACGTCGACGCCGTCATCGACGTGCCGACCTCGAGCGTCGCGCTCGCGGTGAATGAGGTCATTCGCGAGAAGAACAAGGTGTTCCTGGTTTCCGGCGCGGCGACTTCCGATCTCACCGGGCCGAAATGCTCGCCGAACACCGTGCATTGGACCTACGACACCTGGATGCTCGCCAACTCGACCGGCAAGTCGATCGTGAAGACCGGCGGCAACACCTGGTTCTTCCTCACCTCCGACTACGCCTTCGGCCACGCGCTCGAACGCGACACCAAGGCGGTGGTTCTCGCCAATGGCGGTCAAGTGCTTGGCGGCGTGTTGCACCCGCTGAACACCCAGGACTTCTCGTCGTTCCTGCTGCAGGCGCAGGCCTCGAAGGCAAAGATTATCGGGCTCGCCAATGCCGGCGGCGACACCATCAACGCCATCAAGCAGGGCGCCGAATTCGGCATCGCGGCCGGCGGGCAAAACTTCGCCGGGCTCTTGGTCTTCATCAACGACGTCCAAGCGCTGGGTTTGAAGACCGCGCAAGGGCTGATCCTGACCGAGACCTTCTATTGGGACATGAACGATGGCACCCGCGCCTGGACCAAGCGCTGGCAGGCCGAGCGGCCGGGTAAATTCCCGGCCATGACGGTGGCGGGCGTGTACGCCGAAACCCTGCATTACCTGAAGGCGGTCGCCGCGCTCAAAAGCGCCGCCGACGGCAAGGCCGTGGTCGCCAAAATGAAGGACCTGCCGACCGACGATCCGCTGTTCGGCAAGGGCTATATCCGCGCCGACGGCCGCAAGATCCATCCGGCCTATCTGTTCGAGGTCAAGAAGCCGGAAGAATCGAAATATCCCGGCGACGTCTACAAGCTGCGCGCCACCGCCCCGGCCGAGGAAGCGTTCCGGCCGCTCAAGGACGGCAACTGCCCGATGGTGACGAACTGACCCTTCTCTTCCCTCCCCCCATCCGGGCCGCGCTTGCGCGCGCCCGGGTGCAAGCTTGTTGGGGGAGGGCAGGGTGGGGGGTCGGGAGGTGACGTGAGTGCGTCGACGGTTATGGGTGACCTCTCGATCCCCACCCCTACCCCTCCCCACAAGGGGGAGGGGAATCTGTAATGACGGAGTGCGGTAGCTGATGTTCGAAATCTTCGGCATTCCGTCGCAGGCGCTGTTCGGGCAATTGCTGCTCGGCCTGATCAACGGCTCGTTCTATGCGCTGTTGAGTCTCGGCCTCGCCGTGATCTTCGGCATGCTCAACATCATCAATTTCACCCACGGCGCGCAGTATATGATGGGCGCGTTCACCGCCTATCTCTTGCTGCAATATTTCGGCATCAATTATTGGGCGGCGCTGGTCATCGTGCCGATCGTCATCGGCGTGCTGGGCATTCTCATCGAGCGGCTGTTCCTGCAGCATGTGCGCAAGCTCGATCATCTCTACGGCCTGATCCTCACCTTCGGCCTGGCGCTGATCATCGAGGGCCTGTTCCGCAATTATTACGGCTCGTCCGGCCAGCCCTATCAGGTGCCCGAGGCGCTGCGCGGCGGCCGCAATCTCGGCTTCATGTTCCTGCCGAACTATCGCGCCTGGGTGATCGCCTTCTCGCTGGCGATCTGTTTGGCGACCTGGTTCGCCATCGAGCGCACCCGGCTCGGCTCGTACCTGCGCGCGGCGACGGAAAATCCGGCCCTGGTGCGCGCCTTCGGCATCAACGTGCCGCGCATGGTGACGCTGACCTACGGCTTCGGCGTCGCGCTCGCGGCACTGGCCGGCGTCATGGCGGCGCCGATCTATAACGTCTCGCCGCAGATGGGCTCGGATCTCATCATCGTCGTGTTCGCGGTGGTGGTGATCGGCGGCATGGGGTCCATCATGGGCGCCATCATCACCGGTTTCGTGCTCGGCATCGTCGAGGGTTTGACCAAGGTGTTCTTTCCGGAAGCCTCGAACACCGTGATCTTCGTCATCATGGTCATCGTGCTGTTGCTGCGACCGGCCGGAATGTTCGGACGGACCGCGTGATGGAGCGCGTCGTCGATCCGCTCGTCCTGGAGCGTCGCCGCGAGACGAATGCGAGTTTCGTCGTCGGCTTCGCCATCATGGCGGCGCTGTTCGCGGTGCTGCCGTTCGTCGCCTATCCGGTGTTTCTCATGCAGGTGCTGTGCTTCGCGCTGTTCGCCTGCGCCTTCAATCTGTTGATCGGCTATGTCGGCCTGGTGTCGTTCGGCCATGCGCTCTATTTCGGTTTTGCCGGGTACCTTTCGGCCTACGTGGCCAAGTATGGCGCGATCAGCTTTCCGTTTTGGTTTGGCAAGCTGATTTGGCTGTCGATTCCCTTGCCGGCCCAATCCCCCGTCTTGGCGGTGCTGATTGGAACGGCGACCGCCGCCGTGCTCGGCGTCATTGCGGGCGGCATCGCCATCCGCCGCCAGGGCATCTATTTCGCCATGATCACCTTGGCGCTGGCGCAGATGATGTATTTCTTCGCGCTGCGGGCGCCGTTCACCGGCGGTGAGGACGGCATCCAGTCGGTGCCGCGCGGTCATCTGTTCGGCCGCTTCGATCTCTCCAACGAAACGACGATGTACGTCTTCGTCCTCGTCGTCGTGCTCGCCGCCTTCCTTCTGATCTACCGCATCATCAATTCGCCGTTCGGCGAAGTTTTGAAGGCGATCCGCGAGAACGAGCAGCGCGCCATCTCGCTCGGCTACAAGACCGACCGCTACAAGCTCGTCGTCTTCGTGTTGTCGGCGACGCTGGCAGGCCTCGCGGGCTCGCTCAAGGCGCTGGTGTTCCAGCTTGCTTCGCTGACCGATGTGCACTGGACCATGTCCGGCGACGTGCTGCTGATGACGCTCCTGGGCGGCCTCGGCACCGTGTTCGGGCCGGTGATCGGCGCCTTCGCCATCGTCGCGATGCAGAACTATCTGGCGTCGTTCGGCCAATGGGTGCTGGTGATCCAGGGCGTCATCTTCGTCGTCTGCGTGCTGGTGTTCCGCCGCGGCATCATCGGCGAGCTGGCCGCGCTGCTGCGCGTCAAGCTATGAGCGCGGGAGTGGATTTCAACACATCAAGGAGGAGCCGATGAGTGCGGAAGCGCGATTGAAGGAGCTCGGCATCGTCCTGCCGTCGCTGGGCACGCCGGTCGCCAATTATCTGCCGTACCGGCTTGCCGGCAATATCCTGTATCTGGCCGGCCAGGGGCCGCGCGACGAGAGCGGCAAGCAGCTCACCGGCAAGCTCGGCAAGGACATCAGCGTCGAGGAGGGTTATAGGCGCGCCCGGCTGGTGGGCTTAGGCCTCCTTGCCGCCATGCGCGACGCGCTCGGCTCCCTCGATCGGGTCGACTACATCGTCAAGCTTTTGGGCATGGTCAACGCCGTGCCGGACTTCAACGACTCGCCGAAGGTCATCAACGGCTGCTCCGACCTGTTCGTCGAGGTGTTCGGCGACGCCGGCCGGCACGCCCGCTCAGCGGTCGGCAATGTCATGCTGCCGAACCAGATCTCGGTCGAGATCGAGGGCATCGTCGCCGTCAAGCCGTAGACGCCGCGGCGTCGCGCCGAATCACATTTGCACGGAATTATCCACAATGCGCGTTGTCAATCAGTCGCGCCATCAAACAAACAAAGTAATTTGATTGCTCGAATCAAACACGCCCATGAAGATGCGGAAGCACCGATTCCACGGGTGCTTCTGGCTTCTCCATGTCGGAACGGCAACAAGGTCCGTACGACAGTATCGCGCGCAAATGGCTCGCCTTGGCGGAGCGTCGGCAGGCGCATTTCATCGAACTGGTCGATAGTGGCCGCTGGCGGCACTATTTCACCCCGGACGGGCTCAACGCCGAAATGCGCAAAGCCGCGCTGCTGCGCGACCAATGGGCGAGGATCGCCGGCCTGTTGACCGACGACGAAGAGTTCGCGGATTAGGCGCTGCGATCGGCATTGCTACAGCCGGCAATTGCATCGCCGCCGCCTTTGACCCAGCCTTGACTCAACCCGCCGTGGTAAGGCATCGCTGCCGGAAGCGCGGTTGGCGCCGCGCACGACGTGTTATCCACAGCGCCGCGCCACGCGGCGTGCCGTTCTCCTCACCCCATGCAGCCAAAAAGTAATCCGCCATGACGAGCGCACTGTTCTCGCCGATCCGGCTCGCCGGTCTCGACCTTGCGAACCGCATCGTGGTCGCGCCGATGTGCCAGTACAGCGCCGACGACGGCGTCGGCAATGACTGGCACATGACCCATCTCGGCATGCTGGCCAATTCCGGCGCCGGCATGCTGGTGATCGAGGCGACCCATGTCGAGCGCCGCGGCCGCATCACCCACGGCTGCCTCGGGCTTTATTCCGACGCCTGCGAGGCGGCGCTGGAGCGCATCGTCTACCATTGCCGCCACATCGGCTCGGCGAAGCTCGCCATCCAGCTCGCCCACGCCGGCCGCAAGGCGTCGGCGCAGCGGCCGTGGGAAGGCGCCAAGGCGCTGACGCCCGCGGAAGACGCCTGGCCGACCATCGCGCCGACGGCGCTGCCGTTCGGGCCGGGCTGGCATACGCCCACCGCCATGACCGAGGACGACATGGCGCGCGTCACCATGGCCTTCGTCGACGCCGCCAAGCGCGCGGTACGGGTCGGCTTCGACGCCGTCGAGCTGCATCTTGCCCACGGCTATCTGCTGCACAGCTTCGTCTCGCCGCTGTCGAACAAGCGCAACGACGCCTGGGGCGGCTCGCTCGAAGGCCGCATGCGCTTTCCGCTCGACGTGGCCAAGGCGGTGCGCGCCGTGATGCCGCGCGAAATGCCGCTCGGCGCCCGCATTACCGGCAGCGACTGGCTCGACGGCGGCCTCACCGCGGCCGATGCGGTGACGCTCGCCAAGGCGCTCAAGGCCGCCGGCCTCGACTATGTCGACGTTTCGTCCGGCAACATCACGGTCGACAGCCGCGCGCCGACCGATCCGGGCTACAACGTGCCGCTCGCCGAGCCGGTGCGCCGCGAGACCGGCATCGCCACCCGCGTCGTCGGCATGATCGCGGGCGCCAAACAGGCCGAAGACATCGTCGCCTCGGGCAAGGCCGACATGGTGGCAATGGCGCGCGCCTTCCTCGACGATCCGCATTGGGGCTGGCATGCGGCCCAGGCGCTCGGCGCCGAGGTGGCGCGTCCGCCGCAATATGCGCGTACGGCGCCAAAGCTATGGCCCGGCACGGCCTTACGCGGGTGAACGCCCCCTCCTTATCCTCCCCCGCTCGCGGGGGAGGGCAGGGAGGGGACTGTAGAGCTCGGCGAGCAGCGCCGGCTCGACGCCGAGATAGTAGGAAAGGCGCAGCCGCCACATCAGCAGGATGGTGCGCAGCACGCCGTTACGCTCCCAGCGCCGGCCAGAGGTGACGACCGGCGTGGTGATGCAGACCGGCCGGCACAGCCCCTTGAGCCGCCGCGACAGCGCGATGTCCTCCATCAGCGGCAGATCGGGAAAGCCGCCGACTTTCTCGAACGCCGCGCGCGTGACGAAAATCGCCTGGTCGCCGGTGGCGATCCCGGTCAGGCGCGAGCGCAGATTGATCATGCGGGCGACCACGGCGAGGAACGGATGGTGTCCGGCAATGCGCAGATCGAAGCGGCCCCAGGCGCGGCGGTCAAGCGCCGCAGCGATCAGCCGGTCGGCGGTGTCCGGAAGCACCGTGTCGGCGTGCAGGAAGAGCAGCGTATCGCCGGTACCGAGCGCGGCGCCGGCATTCATCGCCGCGCCGCGGCCGCCGCGGCCGCGCCGCACGGCGATGACGCGGGTGGCCAGCGGTTCGGCGAGGCGCGCCGTGCCGTCGCGGCTGCCGCCGTCGGCGACGATGATCTCGGCGCCATGGGCGCGCAGCGGCGCCAGCGCTTCCAGCGTGGCGACGATGATCGCCGCCTCGTTGAGCACCGGTAGCACGATGGTGAGCCGACCCATGGCGCCTTGCATGCTACAGCATTGTCGGGTTTTTGCAGCGTGGCCCGGCCGCTCGAGCATCGCCGATGACTAACCCGATTCTGGTCGAAGTTTTGCGCGGAAGCCTGGTGGAAAGCCGGCACCATGGTGCCGTCGCGGTCGCCGACGCCGATGGCGGCACGGTGCTGGCCATCGGCGACGTGGCGACGCCGATTTTTCCGCGCTCCGCCGTCAAGGCATTGCAGGCCTTGCCGCTGGTCGAGAGTGGCGCCGCCGACCGTTATGGTTTTGGCGACGAGGACCTCGCGCTGGCCTGCGCCTCCCACAGCGGCGAGCCGGGGCATGTGGCCGGCGTCACCCGCATGCTGACGAAGGCTGGGCTCGATGCCGGGGCGCTGCGCTGTGGCGCCCATTGGCCGATCGCGCAGCCGGCGCTCGTCGAACTGGCACGTACCGGGGAACCGTCGGCGCTGCACAACAATTGCTCCGGCAAGCACGCCGGCTTCCTCTGCGTCGCCTGCGCCCAGGGTATCGACCATGCCGACTACTGGCGGCCGCAGCATCCGGTGCAGCGCGAGGTGCGGGCGGTGCTGGAGCATATGACCGGCGCTACGCTGAGCGACGACCGCCGCGCCGTCGACGGCTGCTCGGTGCCGACCTGGGCGATCCCGCTGCAAAATCTCGCGCAAGGATTCGCCAAATTCGGCACCGGCCGCGGCCTTGCGCCGGAACGCGCCCGCGCCGCAGCGCGGCTGCGCGCGGCCTGCGCGCGCAAACCATGGCACGTCGCCGGCACCGGGCGGTTCTGCACCGAGATCATGGAACTGTTCGGCGCGCGCGTGTTCGCAAAAACCGGCGCCGAAGGCGTCTATTGCGGCGCGCTGCCGGAACAGGGGCTTGGCATCGCGCTTAAATGCGACGACGGCGCCGGCCGCGCCTCGCAGGCCATCATGGCGGCGCTCATCGCGCGATTTCTGCCGCTTGACGATGCCGAGCGCGCGGCGCTGACGCGCTTGGCGCACCCGACGCTGCGCAACTGGAACGGCATTGAGGTCGGCTCGCTGCGGGTGATGGATGCTTTAGCTGCTCCCGCCGCGAAATAATTCGTCGATATTTGAGCTAGATCAAGGCCGGCAGCGGCTTGCCACGTCGTCTCGGCGACGCAGCGTCAAACCACGACCGATCAGGCGCCGCCGTTCGCGACCATTGCAAAAACACCGGGCTTCGATGCCGGCAAGGTCGCGCTGTTCCTGCTCGATCCGCATCCGAAAATGCCCGATATGGGGCTATCGCGCACAGCCGCGGCGGATCTCGCGGCCTATATTGCGACGCTCAAATGAAATGGCGATGGCGGGTTCCAGCGACGCGCCGTCATTACAGCACTAGGAAGGTAGCCATGCGCAAGCTCTCACTCGCCATCATTTTTCTCGGAGCATCCGGCATTATTACGGCCGCTATCGCGCCGGCCTCGGCAGCAACAACTTGCTCCAGCAGATACCGAACCTGCCTTCGCGTATGTCCCCACGGCGAGCACTGCCCTCCGGGATGCGCTGAGGTATTCTTAAACTGCGTGCACGGCGGTTGTTGGGACAGCATGACAGAGCACGCTTGCGGATACATAAAACGCTGAATATTTGCCAAGCCGACCTACGATTCACCGACTCTCCGGTAGCCGCAGCTTGCGGATGCTGAAAATCGCGGATTAAGACCTGAAAAAATGGCGGATTGCGTAGTGCACGGCGCAATGCCGAGCCAGGCGAAAACGTTCGCCACCGACAACTAATCCCAAAGCGAAACGAGCATCTAGCTCAACCCGAACCGTCGGATGAACCACGTCTTCACGACATGCGTCAGCACGACATAGCTCATCAGGATGAGGCTGAGCGCCAGCCAATAGGCCTGAGGCAGCGGCACGAAGCCGAGAAAGCCGCCGAGGGAGGTGAACGGCAGCGCCATCCCGATCGCCGCAATGATGATGGTCGTCGTGATCAGCGCCGTGCTGGCGCGGCTTTCCAGAAACGGAATTTTGGCCGTGCGGATGATATGGATGATGAGTGTCTGGGTGAGCAGCGATTCGACGAACCAGCCGGTCTGGAATAGCGCGGCATTGTTCCAGGCGGCAAAGCCGTAGAGCATCGTGAAATAGGTCACATAGTCGAAAATAGAGCTGATCGGGCCGATGAACAGCACGAATTTCGCGATGTTGCCGATGTCCCAGCGCCGCGGCACCGCGAGATATTCGGCGTCGACGTTGTCGGTCGGGATGGTGGTCTGCGAGAAGTCGTAGAGCAGGTTGTTGGTGAGCACCTGGATCGCCGTCATCGGCAGGAACGGCAGGAAGACGCTGGCGCCGAGCACGCTGAACATGTTGCCGAAATTCGAGCTGGCGCCCATCTTGATATATTTGGTGATATTGCCGAACACCTTGCGGCCCTCGATGACGCCGTCGTTCAGCACGGCCAGGCTCTTCTCCAGCAAGATGATGTCGGCTGAGTCCTTGGCGATGTCGACGGCGCTGTCCACCGATATGCCGACGTCGGCGGCTTTGAGCGCCGGTCCGTCGTTGATGCCGTCGCCCAAAAATCCGACGACGTGGCCCTTGCGGTGCAGGGCATCGATGATGGCCGCCTTCTGTGCCGGCGAGACTTTGGCGAACACGACCGCAGTCTCGGCGAGGTCTGCCAATTGGTCGGGCGACATCGTCGCTATCTCGCTGCCGAGAACGATGCGGTCCACCGGCAGGCCGACTTCGTGGCAGATCTTGCGCGTGACGATGTCGTTGTCGCCGGTCAGGATTTTGACCTGCACGCCACTGGCCTTCAGCGCGCCGATCGCCGCGGCGCAAGTCTCCTTCGGCGGATCGAGAAAGGCGATGTAGCCGAGCAAGGTGAGGTCGGACTCGTCGGCGACCGAATAGGTCGTCTGCTTCGGCGGCATCTCCTTGTAGGCGACCGCGACGACGCGAAAGCCATCGGCGTTGAGTTTTGCCGTCGTCTCTTGTGCCGCGGCAAAGTGGCTGGCGTCGAGCGGGCCGGTCTCGCGGCCGATCGCGTAGTGCTTGCAGGCGGCGAACACCTCTTCGACGGCGCCTTTGCAGACCAGGATATGGGCGCCGTCGTCGCGCTGCAGAACGACGGACATCCGCCGCCGCTCGAAGTCGAACGGCATCTCGTCGATCTTCTGGTATCTGGTCTTGGCCTTCAGCCCGCCCTCGAGCTCGACGTGCTTGAGCACCGCGACGTCGAGCAAATTCTTCAGGCCCGACTGGTGGAAGCTGTTCAGATAGGCGTATTCGAGGACGCGATCGGAATTGCCACCCGCGATATCGAGGTGGCGTTTGAGAATGATGCGATCCTGCGTCAGCGTGCCAGTCTTGTCCGTGCACAGCACGTCCATGGCGCCGAAATTCTGGATCGAGTTGAGGCGCTTGACGATGACCTTACGGCGCGACATCGCCAGCGCGCCCTTGGCCAGATTGACCGTCACGATCATCGGCAGCATTTCTGGCGTGAGGCCCACCGCCACGGCGACCGCGAACAAGAGCGCTTCGAGCCAATTGCCTTTGGTCAGGCCGTTGATCACGAACACCAGCGGAGCCATCACCACGATGAAGCCGAGCATCAGCCAGGTGAACCGCGTGATGCCCTTGTCGAAGCTGGTGAGCACGCGCTGTTTGGCGATGGCGCTCGCCACCAGGCCGAACGCGGTGCTCGGCCCGGTCAGCACGACGACGCCGCAGCCGATGCCGCTGACCACGGCGCTGCCCATGAAGCAGATGTTGGCGAGATCGAACGGCGTCTCCGTGGCGCCAGGATGAGCGGCGGCGACCTTCTCGAGCGGCATCGCCTCGCCGGTGAGCGCCGCCTGGTTGACGAACAGGTCCTTCGCCGAGATCAACCTGAGATCGGCAGGGATCATGTCGCCGGCCGACAACAGCACGATGTCGCCCGGCACCAGCTGCTCGATCGGCACGTCGATGTGGTCTTGAGCGTGCTCTTGCGCCTCGGCGCCACCGCGCCGGCGCACCGTCGCGGAGATCGACACCATCCGTTGCAGCTTGTCGGCGGCGTTGTTGGAACGATGTTCCTGGATGAAGCTCAGCGAGATGCTCAAGATCACCATGACGGCGATCATGATCGCGGCGCGCTGATCGCCGAGGAAATAGGATGCTGTCGCAAGCGAAAGCAGAAGCGCGTTCAACGGATTGACCGAGCGCCCGATGAGCTCGCCGACAATGGTGTGGCGCGCCTGGTGCGCGACTTGATTAAGGCCCACCGAGCGCAGCCGCGCCTCGACCTCTTCGGGCCTGAGGCCAGCCGCGTCGCTTGAAAGGCGCGCCAAGGCGGCGTCCGGCGCAAGGCAGGCGATTTCGCCCAACGCTTTCGCGCTCGCGGCCGACCCTTCGGGCGCGCTGGTTCCCCCGCGCCCGTCGTGAGCAGACATCGATGTAATCGCTATCGGGCCGAGCTTATTCACACGATCGCCGCCTCGCCGCCGCGCTTTGCCCGCGATGATCCAGCAGGCTTGCCAAATTCGATGCCGACTCGATTTTCCCCGGTCTTTTATGACTTTTATAGCCGGATATCCTCAACAAGTATGTTCTCGTCGGGTCAAGCCAAATTGCATTGATTGAAATCAACTCATTCCGACGGCGGATGACTTCGCGGCGCTCGCTATCACGCGCCGAATGGCCGATGGTCAACGCACCCGGTTGCCGGCGACCGACAATTGCGCGTAGCGCTCGGCGCCGTCCTTTGCGAGGTCGCCGGTCACCGGCTTTTTCCATGCCATGCCGACGATGGCAGAAAGCCGTGCGCCGGAGATCATGTTGTCGGCGATTACGGCTGAGCCGGCGCCGGGGGCAACCGAGACGGCGATGCCGTAATCGGCGCCGCGCACAACGTTGGCGTTGATGGTGACGTCGCGCAGATATTGGCCGAAGCCCGCGGCGATGCCGATATAGGGCGCGTTCTCGATGACGTTGCCGCTTACCGCGGTGTCGGCTTCGACTCCGATGCCGATGCCGGCGCCGTCGTTCGGATCGGTGCCGGCGGGCCGGTGCGGCAGCAGATTGCGAATGAGATTGCCTTGCACCACGGCGAGCCGGCCGCCTTCGTTGAAATTGGTCACCGAGACGCCGACCGCGGCGCCGTCGACGATGTTGTTGGCGATCATTACGCCTTCGAAGCCGAATTCGGCGTAGAGCGCGACTTCGCCGATGGCGCTGCAGGTATTGCCGAGGATTTGCAGGTTGGACGCGGCATTGCCGCGCACCGCGGAGAACGCCGCGTTGCGGATGCGGTTGCCGCGCACCATGACGTTATGGGCGCGGAACACGTTGATGGCGTTGCCGTACTGTCCGGAGCCGCCGGATTTGTTGGTGACATTGTCGATACGGTTGTCGACAACCAAGGTGCCGTCGTCACCGGCTGTCGTGCGCCACACCAATATGCCGCCATTACCGGCGCCGCGCACGGTGTTGCCGGCGATGCGCAGGCCGCGCGCGTCGGTCGAGAAAATGGCGATGTCGGCGGCGCTGATCGTGGTGCCGGTCACTTCGCCGTCGATCGCCTCCAGCGTGATGCCGTTGCGTCCGGCGCCGACGATCTCGCAATCGGCGATGCGCAGCACGCGGCCTTGCGCCAGATGAACGAGCCCGCGCCGCTCCGGCAAGGGGATGCTGGCGCCGTCGAGGACGAGGCCGGAGAGCACGATGTTGTCGCTGCCGGTGGCCGCAAGCATCGAGGGGCCGCCGGCCATGACGATGCGCGTCATGCCGGCGACGCCGGCGATGGCCGCATGGGTCGGCAAATTCAGCGCGCCGGCGCGATAAAAACCGGCCGGCAGATGCAGCACCGTGCCCGAAGCGGCGGCCTGGTCGATGGCGCGCTGCAGCGCCTTCGATTGATCGTCGGGCGCGTTCGGCCGCAGCCCGAACGCGGTGGCGTCGGTGACCGGCCGCGCCGCGACACCGCGCGCCAGCGCCGGCGTGGCGGCGCCAGCCGTGGCGGCACCGGCGAGGGCGGTAAAAAGGCGGCGGCGATCGAGGCTCATCGGATATCCCGTCAGACGAGATGCAACGCCTATCACGTGGTGTGCCACTAAACCGTTTCAGAGCGGCACAGGCGACGTTCTCGCGTTAACGGTTAACGCCCGAGCAATTCGGCGATCTTCTCGACCGCCGCGGCCGGCGCCAGCCGGCCGGCCGCCACCTCGGCTTCGAGTTTTGGCAGCGCCGCTTTGAGCGCGCGGTCGGCGCGCAGCGGCGCGAACAGCCGCTCCTCCAGCATCGCCCACATCCATTTCACCTGCTGTTCGCCGCGGCGCGCCGCGAGTTCGCCGGAGCCGGTCAATTTCTGCCGATGATCGAGAATATGCGCCCACAGCGCCGCGATGCCGTCGCCCTCGAGCGCCGAATAGGTGACCACCGGCGGCGACCAGTTCGCCGAGGCGGCTTTAAGGATATGCAGAGCCGCGCCGTATTCGGCCGCCGTCAGCTTGGCGCGGGCGAGATTGTCGCCGTCGGCCTTGTTGATGGCGATCATGTCGGCAAGCTCGACGACGCCTTTCTTGAGGCCCTGCAGTTCGTCGCCGGCGCCGGGCAGCACCAGCACCAGGAAAAAATCGGTCATGTCGGCGACCGCGATTTCCGACTGACCGACGCCGACGGTTTCGACCAGGATCACGTCATAGCCGGCGGCCTCGCACAGCAGCATGGTCTCGCGGGTCTTGGCGGCGACGCCGCCGAGGGTGCCGGAGGCGGGCGAGGGGCGGATGAAGGCGTTGGGGTCGGTCGCCAGCCGCGCCATGCGGGTCTTGTCGGCGAGGATCGAACCGCCGGTGCGCCGCGACGACGGATCGACCGCCAGCACCGCCACCTTGCGGCCCTGCCGGGTCAGCATCGAGCCGAGCGCGTCGATGGTGGTTGATTTGCCGACGCCGGGCGAGCCGGTGATGCCGACCCGCACCGCCTTGCCGGTCGCCCCGAGCAGCTTTTGCGTCAGCGTCGCAGCGGTGCCGCGGTGGTCGGCGCGCTTGCTCTCGATCAGCGTAATAGCGCGCGACAGCACGGTGCGGTCGCCTGAGCGAATGCCTTGCGCCAGGCGCTCGACGTCAGAGGCGGGGGAGGGCGAAGCCATGCTGTCTCATCGGCGGGCAGGCGCGGCGCGTCAAGTCAGTGTTGCATCAGCAAAGCGAGCCCGGCGCCGGCATGCGGCTTGGCGGCGGTTGCGCGCGCGAAGGCCAGAACCGCCTCACGGCTGTTGACGCGGCAGGCGGTGCCGGGCGGCTTCTCGCAGAATTTATTTTGCGTCGCTTCGTCGGCGTCGTTCTCGTCGACCACGGCCACCAGATAAACGCCATCGGCAAGCTTGCGCGCAATGCCATATTCCACCGGCTTGCCGGCGCTCAGCGTTTGCACGATGAGGTCTGGGCCCGCGATGGCATGGAGCGTGAACGGACCGATATCCTTGGCGCTACGGCCGACTGGGACGTAGCGGCCGTCCTGCCAGCGGAACGTTTTCGTACTCGGCTCGCGCGCCGTGCCATCGCGTAAAACGTAAAATAGCAAGTGCGGTTCCTTGCCGAGGAGCGGCTGGCCGTCGGTCAGGATCGGCTCATTGGACGAAATGCAGCCTGTCAGGAGGGCAAAGCTCGTGAGTGCAAGACCGAGAGAAAGCAAATGTGGCGCACGACGCCGCGATGACATTTTGCTCATGGTCCCCGCGTAATGGCCTGAAAACTTGAGAACGATTCCAGACAGTCTACACCGGCTCCGATGTTTCTGTGTCGTAATTTAGCGGATCGCAACCACGCCTGTGGTAAGAATTTTGGAACATCGGGAATAGCGTCTTTCTGAATTGACAATCGAAGTCCGCCAGAGCAACGCCAACATTCGTCTTGGAAAGACCGCGTTGTGGTCGAACTCAGGCCGCATCGCGTCGCTGACATCGCGCGCACGGGCGCGGCGGCGAGTGCCGCGCTTTTACTGATGGCACGGGAGTTCACGATGACCTGGGATCAGATCGAAGGCAATTGGCTGCACTTCAAAGGCAAGCTGCGGCACAACTGGGCCAAGCTCACCGATGAAGACATCACCCGTATCAACGGCCGCCGCGATGAGCTCGCCGCCCGGCTGCAGGAGCGCTACGGCTTTGCCCGATCCGAGGCCGAGCGCGAAATCAGCGCCTGGATCCGCTCGCAGCGCCACGTAGCGTTGACGGAACCCACTTAAGGCAAAATCGCAAAGGCGCGGGCCGGAAAGCCCAAGCCCTTTTCCACTTTCGGCCAGGTCACCACGATGACCGCGCCGGTTGGCGGCACCTTGTCCAGATTGGCCATCACTTCGATCTGATAATGGCCGTGCTGCAGGATGTAGGTTTCCGAATCCATCTTGTCGGTGATGTCGGCGTCCATGGACTCATGGCCGGTCGCGGTCACGCCGCGCCAGGCTTTTTTGCTCTTTGATTGGATGCGCTGGGTGACACTCCTAGCGATGCTGACGGCCACCCAGGTTCGACGCAGACAATTTTAGTGACTTCAGTGGCACTGGAATGGTGAGCCGCAGCGGCTCCGTGCGACACGGCTTGTCTAACGGCGAGCAAGACCAGTCACGAGTCTACCGTGTGGACCAGATGATTGCGTGTCCCAGACGCCCGTGCGTAAGCATGAATTTCGGGCGTTGATACATACGGACCGGTATCTTTCCAGCGTCCCGCGAGCGGTTATCCCTAGAATACACCGACTGTAGATTACTGAGCACGATTGTGTGGGATTGGAAATTTGCGGTTCAGTCCCGATTAATTTCGGTTGTTTGTCGGGCACAGCGAGCGCCGTATTCGTATCACTCTTTGGTCTAGAACATACACCATCACTAGAAAGCACAAAGCCGCGCCCGCAACGATTTACAACGCAATGCCCATTCCTCTCTACTTCCAGCGCACCGCACTCAAGCGGGCAGACGCGTCCGGATTTTCCGCGCAACGCGTCGAGTAACTCAATGGATGGATCATCCGGCGCAGCGGGCAGACTTGCGTATTTCGCAAACTTTCCGACGGAAGATTTGGTCTCGGCGCTCGTCCAATTGTCATCGACGCGGCCGGAATAGCAGCCGAGCCGCTTGAGTTCCCGCTTGATGGCTACGACCAAATCGCCACCCGAGAGCACATCAGCCGGCATCGAGGGCAGAGGCTCAGTCGGCGGCGTCAGCATTGCGGTCTTGGCTGGCGGCGCATTATCGTTATCGCCCGTAGTGGCGGCCTCGGCATTTGGCTGTGCAGCGGCAGTCGCCTTGTTGCTCTCCGCCAGTTCTCTCGCGATGCGCTCACGTTCCGCCTGCTCCTTTGCCACGCGCTCTTGTTCGAGCCGGTCGCGTTCGGCTTGCTCCTTAGCGAGCCGCTCCTGCTGGACGCGCTGGCGTTCGGCCTGCAAACGTTGCGCCTCTTCAAGCTGCGCCTTGTCCGTGCGCTCCAACGCAGCAAGGTGCTGACGTGCGTCAGGCAGGAGGGCACTGTTCGGATATTGATTAAGGAAATTTTCGAACGGACGCCTATCGGCGGAGTCGCGAATCTTGGTCCAGGCCTGCAGGTCCGTGTCGTGCGTGTTGAGGTAGAAGTCGCCGACGAGCGACACCGACAGTTCCGGCAATTGCTGGCCGCCGGTCATTCCATTGACGTCGGCAGCGACGCGGCGGAACATGGCGCCGATCTCGACGCCGGGCTCGTCGATTTCTTTGATCAAGGCCGCCGAAAATGGGCTGTTGCGTCCCGTTCCGTCGGTCGCAACCTGATTGGCCTGCGTCGAATAGGCGATGACCATGCCGCGGTTCGCCTCGATCCTGGCGAGGCCGTGGATCGGCACGATGTCGCGCGAGCTTGCAGTCTGGATCAGGCGGTTGGCGAGCGGGTTGTCGCGGCAGGCGTCGAGGATCAGGATTTTGACGCCGCGGGCACGCTCCAGGCCGAACAGGACATCATCGAGGCGAGTGAGCTCGAACGTCAGCTTGAACTCGTCTTCGAGCCTGGCGTCGACCGGCACCAGATAATTGGAGCCGCGATATTGCATGCCGTGGCCGGCATAGAAGAACAGGGCCGCGTCGGCGTCCTGCGCCAAGCGGGCGAAGCGCGCCACGGCCTCCTCCATGCTGTGCTTGTCGAGATTGCGCTCAAGCAGGACCGTGAAGCCGACGTTCTTCAGCGCAATGGCAATGTCCTCCGAATCGTTCACTGGATTGGGCAGCGTCGCCGTGTTCCGATAGGTGGAATTGCCGATAACGAGAGCGATGCGCTTCTCGGCGTTCGCCGCCGAGGCGGGCAGCAAAAGCGCCAACAACGCCCACGCAATGACGGCCCGAAGGGCCTTGCGGCTCCACGCCTGGTCCGGCCCCGTGGCGTCCATCGGTCGCATCCTGATAAGCGGCGGCATCATACCGACAAGGACTATCTCTAGATACACCGCTCCATTACGGAAATGGAGGGGTGCCTAATCGGCGGAGCGGCACCTTGCGCTCGACTGCATACTCCAAGAACGGTCGATTTGCGCCCGATCCGGCAACGCATGTGAAATTAACTTTCCCCTAAATCTGGCGCTCTGGAGAGACATGAGGGCCGTTACGGCAAAATCGCAAAGGCGCGGGCCGGAAAGCCCAGGCCCTTTTCCACTTTCGGCCAGGTTACCACGATGACCGCGCCGGTCGGCGGCACCTTGTCCAGATTGGCCATCACTTCGATCTGATAATGGCCGTGCTGCAGGATGTAGGTTTCCGAATCCATCTTGTCGGTGATGTCGGTGTCCATGGACTCATGGCCGGTCGCGGTCACGCCGCGCTGCTCGTAGAGATATTTGATGGTCTCGAAGGCCCAGGCCGGGAAAGGCTGGCGCTTGAAGCGCTCGGGATTTGCGTCCCAGTCCTTGGACATGTCGGTGCGCAATGCGGCGAACGCGCCCTTGGGCACGCGGCCGTGCGCGCGCTCCCACGCTTTGAGGTCGGCGATCGAGAAGGCGTGGTTCGGGTCCTTGCCGAGATAGGGCGTATCGTCGAGCACCACGAGCGGCAGGATCATTTGTTTGAGCGGAATCTGGTCCATGGTGATGCCGGTTTCCGCAAAATGCGCCGGCGGATCGACATGGGTGCCGTATTGCCCGACCATCTCGTAATAAGTGGTGCGGAAGCCGTCCTTGGCGATGGTGTAGGGCTCATGCGTCTTCGGATCGGCGGCGGGCGAGAATTTGGCTTGGCCGAAACCCGACCAGACCGGCGTTTGCGGGCCAAAACTATGAGTGAGATCGACGAAGGTTTTTGCGGCAATGATGTGATAGGCGGTCGCTAGGTCCGATCGGTCCCGTGCCGATGCCGCGTTCAGCGTCAGCGCGCATAGCGCTCCAATCAACAGGGTAGCGCGATGCGTCATGGTCTTCTCCATTGGCAGCTAATCCGGCAGCGGAATGAATTCGGTCGTGTCGCCCGGCACGATATCGAAGCGGCCGGCCTTCCAGTCGGCCTTGGCGGCTTCGATGCGTTCCTTGCGCGAGGAGACGAAATTCCACCAGATGTGGCGCGGTCCGTCCATGGCGGCGCCGCCGACCACGACGACATGGGCGTCGCTCGCGGCCCGGATCGCCACCGGGTCGCCCGGCTTGAGCACCAGGAGCCGTTCCGGCCCATGGCGGTCGCCGCCGATCTCGATCTCGCCGCCGAGCACATAGACGGCGCGCTCTTCATGGGCGGCATCGAGCGGCAGCGTCGTGCCGGCGTTGAGGTGCGCGTCGGCGAACAGCGTGTCCCAGGTCGTCACCACCGGCGAGCGCAGGCCGTGCAGCGTGCCGGCAACGACGCGGAGCGTCATGCCGTTCTCGTTGAGCGCCGGAATGTCGGCGGCTGCGGTGTGGGCGAAGGCCGGCGCCGTCTCCTCGTCCTGCATCGGCAGCGCCACCCACAGCTGCAAGCCGTGCAGCGGCTCGCCGCCGTCGCGATGGTCGGCGGCGGTGCGCTCGGAATGCACGATGCCGCGGCCGGCGGTCATCCAGTTCACCGCGCCGGGCCGGATCGGCATCGCGGTGCCGAGTGAGTCGCGGTGCACGATCTCGCCGTCGAACAGGTAGGTGACGGTGGCAAGCCCGATATGCGGATGCGGCCGCACGTCGATGCCGTCGCCGGCCTTGAACACCGCCGGTCCGAAATGGTCGAAGAAGATGAACGGCCCGACCATGCGCGATTGGCCCGACGGCAGCGCGCGATGCACCTGGAAGCCACCGAGATCGACCGTGCGCGGCACGATCACCTGTTCGATGGCGTCGCTCGATGGCGCGTCGCCGAGACTTGGGTCTTTGCCGGGGAAAAAGCTCATGACCTTGTCGGACGACGGACAACGGACGACAGAGGAGGGAAAAGAGCTTCCGCTTGTTCATGATCTCTGTCGTCCGTCGTCCGTCCTCCGTCCTCTGTTTCAATCCATAGCCTATGGGCAGGCTACCGGCTCCGCCAGTCACGTTTGCTTTAGTGGGAGATCGGCGCCCGCTCAGCGCCGCGGCTTTGCCTTGGCCACCAGGTCGGCGATGAAGCGCGGCTGGGCGAAGGCGGCGACGTGGTGCTCGGGCGTCCAATACTTGGTCGCAAAACTTCCGGCCTTGCGGTAGCGCGCGGCGATGGTCTTGGCCGGGGTGGCGCGCAGCGCCTTGTTGTCGGTGGCAAAGCCGATCGCCATGTGGCCGCCGACATAGACCGGGATGGCGGCGACATAGCAGGTGGCGTCGGCGAACAGTTTTCGAAATTTTGTCATGGTCGAGGTCAGCTCGTTCTTCTGGAAGAACGGCACGCCGTTTTGCGTGACCAGGACGCCGCCGTTTTTCATGCAGCGCCGGCAGCCGCGATAGAATTTTTCGCCGAATAGGATTTTCCCGGGCCCCTGCGGATCGGTCGAATCCACGATGATGACGTCGAAGCGCCGCTCGGTCTTGGCGACATATTTGGCGCCGTCGTCGATGACGCTTTCGAAGCGTTTGTCGGCGAATACCGGACCGGTGAATTCGGGAAAATGCTCCTTGGCGAACTCGACCACCTTTTCGTCGATCTCGACCTGGGTCAGCCGCTTCACCGTCTTGTGCTTGAGCACTTCTTCGGCGATGCCGCAGTCGCCGCCGCCGATGATCAGCACCTCTTGGGCGTTACCGTGGGCGAACAGCGGCACATGCGACATCATCTCCTGGTAGATGAATTCGTCGCGCTTGGAGATCTGGGTGGCACCGTCGAGCATCAGCATTTTGCCGAAATACTGCTGCTCGAACAGGATCAGGTGCTGGTGCTCGGTCTGCAGCTCGTAAAGCACCTTGTCGACCGCAAACGTCATGCGGAAGCCGAGATCGTCGAACAGCGTCTCGGGGATCCAGCGTTTCTCGGCCGCGACTTTGTCAGCCATGACACCTCCCAAGCCTCAAAAGAGATAAGGCCCATATGGAAACGGCCGGGACCCGGCCCGGCCGCTTGATCGTCGCAGATTCGCTGCCGCGCTTTAAGCCGGCGCCTTAAGCGTCTTGGCCGCGCAGCAGCTCGTTGACGCCGACGCGCTTGGCCGAGAACGCCTCGCGCAGCACCGGGATGCAGGCGTCGGGGTTGGCCGAGCCGCACATGAACACGTCGAGCGCGGCATAGCCGACTTCCGGCCAGGTGTGGATGGAGATATGGCTCTCCGCCAGCACCGCCACGCCGGAGACGCCGCTCGGCTGGAAGTGGTGCAGGTGGATGTGTAACAGCGTCGCCTTGGCGGCGTCGACGCAGCGCCGCAGCGTCGCCTCGATATGGTCGATGTCGTCGAGCCGCTTGGCGCCGTGCAGGTCGACGATCAAGTGCGCGCCGGCGCAACGCACGCCGTTGCGGACCGCGAAGTGATCGTGGCGCTCGTCCGCTGGCGGCGGCGCGACTTTGAGTTTGGCTTTTCTTGCTTCCGTTCGGGCGGTGCCTGGAGCCCCCAAGCCCTTCACCGATCGCAAGAGGGCATTCTGTGCCATGCTTCCTCTCCAACCAGAGACCAGAACCCGAGATGCCGGCAAGCCGGCGCCGCGGAATGCGAAAGCCGCCCGATCAGTCCACATGAACCAACCAACAGCGGCAATTTCCCCACATAAATGCAATCAGCGGGGAGTCAAGAAGATTCTGCAAGAAAACCTTTAATGCTTCGTCACGTTCCACAGTCCGCAGCGGCGAAGAACGTGTCGTCGCCGTCGCGACACGTGCCGAGGAGACGCTTGCGCCGACTTGCCGTCGCCGCGACGCTCGCTAAGCTTGCCGTGGCGACGTCAGAACCAAAAACGGAAGACTAGCGATGAACACGAGCTTCGCACGACCGCATTCGAGTGCGCAGAAACCGCTGCGGCACAGCGCTTTTCGCGTTTGCGCCTGTTGTCAGCCGCCGGCTGCTCCGGCAAATCCGGCGCGGCGGAATTTTCTCGCCGGCGGCCTTGCCGCGCTCGGTCTCGGCGCCTCGGCAGTGCCGGCGCCCGCTCAAGCGCCGCCGCAGAAGGCGCGCATCGACGTCCATCACCACTACGTTCCGCCGATACAGGGCGAGGCGATGGCGAAGCACGGCGGTCGAGCGCCCAAGTGGACGCTGCAGTCGTCTCTCGCCGACATGGAGAAGGCCGGCGTGACGACCGCCGTGCTCTCGCTGGCACCGCCCGGCGTCTGGTTCGGCGACGTCGAGGAGGACCGCGCGCTGGCGCGCGCCAGCAACGAGTATGGGGCGCAGCTGCGCAAGGACAATCCCGGCCGCTTCGGACTGTTCGCCGCCATCCCGCTGCCCGATACCGAAGGCTCATTGCGCGAGATCGACTATGCGCTCGACGTGCTCAAGGCCGACGGCATCAGCCTGTTCACCAGCTATGGTGAAAAATATCTCGGCGACCCGGCCTTCGTGCCGGTGTTCGAGGAGCTCAACCGGCGTCGGGCCGTCATCTACACGCACCCGGTAAACCCGGCCTGCTGCACCCATCTGGCCGATGGCGTGGGACCGAGCTCGATCGAGTTCGCCACCGACACCACGCGGACCGTCGCGAGCTTGATCTTCGGCAAGGGCGGCACGGCGTTCCGCTGCCCCGACATCCGCTTCATCTGGTCGCACTCTGGCGGCACGCTGCCGTTCCTGATCGGCCGCTTCATCCGCGAGCAGTTGGTCAGGAAGGATCCTCGTATGCCGGACGGGCCGGAGCCGATCGTGCGGCGATATTTCTACGAGATCGCCCAGGGCAACGAGCCGGGCCAGTTCGCGGCGTTGTTGAAGCTGGTGCCGGTTTCACAGCTGATGTTCGGCTCGGACTTCCCCTATCGCGAGGCCATCGAGGCGGCCGACGGTCTTGCCGCCTATCCGTTCGGCGATGCCGAGCGGGCGTCGATCAACCGCGAAACCGCGCTGCGCCTGCTGCCGCGGCTTGGCGGATGAAGGTATCCGGCGGTGCGCCGCACCATGAGCGGGCCACATTTTTGCCCGCGGATGCCCATAAGTGGTGACGACACGGGGTGGCCGAAGCAGGTATAGACGGCCACGTTCACCCGCCGGGCGAGGGCGGAAAAGTGAAGGGAGAACGGACATGATGCGCAGTTTGGGAGCTGGGATGCTGTTGGCGTTGTCGGCATTGCTGCCGGCGCAGCAGGCGGCGGCGCAGGATCCGCTGGCCGGCGCCATCGTCGGCGGCGCGCTGGGCGGCATTATCGGCGGCGCGGCGGGCCGCGGTGCGGGCGGCGCCTTTGCCGGCGCCGCAATCGGGGCGGCGACCGGCGCCATCATCGCCAGCGAAGCGCAGCGGCGCTCCGGCGGCTATTACTGGTGGCACGGCGGCTGCTACTACCAGTATCCGAACGGCGCCTGGGTGCAGATCGCACCGAATTATTGCGCCTACTGAGGCTGTTTTTCCCGGGCGCTGCACCGCGTTCGGGATACGCAGCGGCTAGCCGTTGACGGCGACGGCTTGCGGGATCACCGGCGCGGCGGACTTTTTGTTGCGCGTGCGGAAGAAGCCGAGCACGCGCTGGGCGGTGTCCGGCTGCAGGCGGTTGAAGCTCATCAGCGCCCGCTCCAGGTCCTCGGTCGACATGCCGCGGTCGGCGGCGCGCAACAGCAGGATCGCCTTGGTCGTGGTCGACGACAGGCCTGCGACCTTGGCCAGGATCAGCACGATCTCGGCGCCCGGGTCGAGCAGCGCCCGCTCGACCACGTCGATCGGCGTGTCGCACAATAGCGACAGCGCGATCGCGGTCTCCTCGAACTTGCGGTCGCGGGCATATTGGTAGATCTCCGACTCGCCGATGCGGCGGATGCGGTTCTGCCGCTCCACCGCCGCCTCGGCCGCGGCAAAGGCCGGCGAGGCGTTGCGGATATCCTCGCGAATGCTGCCGACCACTTCGGCCATGACGCCGTCGATGGCGCGGCGGGCTTGCGGATTCTCGGCGGCGAGGCGGGCGCGCACCGCGCTCGAGGCCTTTTCGAGCAGCATCAGGAAATGCGGCCGCGGGATGTCGCCGCGCATGCCGACTTCGCTCGCCAGCGCGTCGTCGCCGCTCGAGCGAATGACCAAAGCGCGGAAGCCGGCATCGGAGAAGCGGGCGCCGCGATTTTTCACCACCGCATGCACCACGTCGCGGTCGCCGCGCTCGACCAGGATGTCGGTCACCGCTTCGCTGAGCGCGTCGCGTTGGGTGATGGCGTAGAGGTGCTGCTGGCTCTTGCTGGTGGCGGCGGCGACCAGCGTGTGCTCGCTGAGCCGTTCCGAGCGGCTCAGCACCGGGCGGGCCACTTCGATGTCGTCGTCGCTGGCGAGCAGCTGGATGATCTTCGCAGGCGCGTTGGCGATCGGCGCCAGGCGCTGGGCGAGCTTGGCGCGCGCCTTGGCCTCGATCCTGACCATCAGCCGCGCCATGACGTCGTCGAACAGGCCGATCTGGTCCTCGGAGAAGCGCGGCGCGCCGTTGATGAAGAGATCGGTGACGGCGGTCAGGATCTCGATCCGGCGTGAGCTTGAGCCGGACGCCAGCGTGGTCTCGAGGTCGTCAAGCAGGGCCAAGGTACCGTTCATGCGCCACGCCGCCACGCCATTGAATTTCCGGTGAGAATGCCGCGCGAGCGGTGAACAAACCGTTGGCGTCATGGCTGAGCTGGCGCCGCGTATGGTTAATGAAGAGATAAATCGCGCCTTTGCCGCATTCCCATGCCGTAAGCGCGGCGGCCGGCCGCAACCGGAAACGTCATCGCCTGCCGAACGCGCCCATGCGGTTGTGCACCTCGGCGGGAACGCGATAGTCGCGGATGACCGGCCGCGGATCGCGCAGGCCGATCGCCTCGCGCTGGACCATGAAGCACCACAGCGCCTCGCTGGCGTCCGACACGAGGTTTTCGCGCACCGCGTCCTTTTCGCCGTGGCTGCGGTCGTATTCGGCCAAGGCGGCGAGCGCCGCTTCGAGCGCGCGCCCGATGCGGCCGAGCGCCGAGACTTGCTCCTGCGCGATCTCGTAGTCGAGCGCGGCGATGCGCGAGGTCTGCGAACTTGAACTCGCTTGCGGCGGGCGTAAAGTCATGCCGACAAGATAATGAGCATTTTTGCAGCCGTCATCGCCGTGGAGGAAAATCATGCGAAGCCTTGTTGTCGGGCGAAAATTTGCCGTTGCCGTCCTGTCGATCCTGGCGCTGGCGGGCGCGATCCGTGCCGCCGCGGCCGAGGATACGCTCAAGGTCGCGGTCCCGCAGAAAGGCGCCTGGGACGCCGGCATCGCCGAGCTCGGCCAGCGTGGCGGCATCTTCAAGAAGCACGGGCTCAATCTCGACATCCTCTATACGACGGCGGGACCGGAATCGATCCAGGCCATGATCGGCGGCTCGATCGACGTCGCGGTCGCCTCGGGCGTGTCGGCGGCGCTCGGCACTTTCGGCAAGGGCGCGCCAATTCGCATCATTTCCAGCGAGATGACCGGAGCGCCGGATCTCTATTGGTACGTGCCGGCCGATTCGCCGATCAAGACCATTCAGGATTTCAACGACAAGACGGTGGCCTATTCGGCGGTCGGCTCGTCGAGCCACGGCTCGCTGCTCGCCTTGATCGCGCAATATCACCTGACCGCAAAGCCGACCGCGACCGGCACTATCGCCTCGACCATCACCCAGACCATGACCAAGCAGGTCGACGTCGGCTTCGGCGCCGCGCCGTTCGGGCTCGACCTGATCGAGGCCGGCAAGGCGCGCATCATCGCCAGCGGCAATGACGTCACGGCGCTGCGCACCCGCGCGGTACGCGTCAATCTCACCGGTGCGGCGACCTTGCAGAACCGCAAGGACGCCATCGGGCGCTTCATGCAGGCCTATAAGGAGACGGTGGACTGGATGTATTCCAGCCCCGACGCTCTCAAAGTCTACGGCGAATATTCCGGCCTGCCCGAAAATATCGTGCAGCGGGTGCTCAAGCTCATTCCCAAAGAATCGCTGCAGACCGACCAGGTGATGGGCATCAACGACATCATGGCCGATGCCGTGACGCAGAAATTCCTCGCAGCCCCGCTGACGCCGGACCAGCTCAAGGAGCTCATTCAGGTTCAGAAGTAAGCGGCCAGTTCCCTCCCTTGTGGAGAGATGCCAGGATCGCGAGAGCGTCTGGATGAAGGAGCAATGCCATGAAACGCTTCGACCGGATCGTGCTGCTTAGATACGCCGCCGTGATCCTTCTTGCCGTCCTGGCCTGGCCGTCCGCGGGATGGTCAAGAACGACCGGGCGCGCGTGTAACGTGGATCATGTCGTGAAAATGCTGTTACGGAATTGGGCCGACACGCTGGAACGATCGTGGAAAGATAACAATCCGAACCTGATCGTCGACAAATACCAAGCCAACGCGGTCCTGCTGCCGACATGCGCGAACGGGCCCATGGTCGGCCGTGCTCAGATCAAGGGTTATTTTGAAAATTTCCTCAAGGACAAGCCGGTCGTCGCCGAGATCGGCGATCCGACCGTCGGCGGCAACTGCAACGCCCCCTTTGGCTCCGGGCTCTACACCTTCAAGTTGGATGGCGGCGCGGGGACGCAGCTGCGCGCCCGTTACACCTATATCTTTCATCAGACCGGCCCAGCGTCGTGGCTGGTCACGCAACACCACTCCTCGCTGGAACCGGTACCGGCGTCCTCGTGCGCCCCCCATTAGGAATGATGGGCGAAAGAGCTGCGGTGAACAAAATCCCTCCCCCTTGTGGGGAGGGGTAGGGGTGGGAGTCGTGAAGTTATGCGCATGCGTCGACGCTTGCGCATCACCTCACCTCGCAACCCTCCCCAACAAGCTTGCACTCGGGCGCGCGCAAGCGCGGCCCGGGTGGGGGGAGGGCTTAGTCAGCGCTGCCACGTCACGACGCTCACGCCCGCTGCGGCATCGAGATCGCGCCGCGGGCCGGCTTTGAGGCCGTGGCGCATCAGCACGTCCTCGGGCGTCACCGTCGGCCCGACCTCGTTGAACACCGGTTGGCCACCGGGGATTTTGGCGTTCGCCGCGCGCGACAAGTGAAAGGCGTCGTAGCGCGGCAGGAACATGCTGAACGCCGCGGTGCCGCCGATGATGGCGATGACGCCGTCGCCGACGCCGAGCTGCTCTAGCGCTTGTTCGAGCGTCGCGCCGGTCGGATTCCAGAGCAGGGAATTGGGATGCGCCGGATCGGGCGCGGTCGCCGCGACCTGCCGCGTCAGGATGATTCGCTTGCGCCGCGCCGCGCGCGGGCCGCCTTCGTGCGAGTGCCGGCCGTGCACGATGACGGCGGCGCGGTCGAGGCCGGCCTGGAAGAGCTTCTGGTCGGCATCGTTGCGGATCGACGCCGGCATGACGCCGTTGGCGTCGGCGATCATGCCGTCGGCGGAGACGATGACGTAGCCTTCGATGCGGTGCACAGCGAGGCGATCCTAGAGCATGATCCGGGAAAGGGGAAACCGGCCTGCCGAAAAGGTCATGCGCGCTCAGAAGACCGCGAGATAACGCAGCAGCGACAGGATGCCGATGATGATGACGATCACGCGGACGATCTGCTTGGCGCGGCCATCGATCGGCAGCATGTTGACGAGATAGAGCACGAGAATGACGACGACAAAAGTGATCAGCGCGCTGATGAGGACGGACATGAAATTCCTCGCGATGAAATGAGCCAACCCCTAACGGTGGGGAAACAACGCTTATTTCGCGCTTTTGTTCCGGACCGGATCGCACTATGAAGCTTGCCAAAGCCGTTCGCCGCGGAGGTCGACATGAAAAGCACCGCTGCCGCCAAGCCGACCGAGCCGGCGCGCCTGGCGATGCTGCAATTCCTCGCCTGGATTGCGGACCGGCCGCGGACCTATCCGGAAGCCAGGGACGGCTGGCACAGCTGCCCGCATCTGTCGGTGTGGGAGGATGCCATCATCGATGGTTTTGTGCGCATCGAGAACGGCGGCAATCGCGCCGTGACCCTGACGCCGCGCGGCAAGGCCATGCTCGAAGAAGCCCGGGCTCACGCCATTTAGGGGCAAGGGGTGTCGCTGAGGCGGCGCGGCCTATTCGCGGCCGAGCTCTTTCGCCACCGCGTCGACCACGCGCGCTTCCATCGGCTCGACCGCGGTAGCGAACACGGCGGCGATATGGCCGTCGCGGCCGACCAGATATTTGTGGAAATTCCACTTCGGCGTTTCCAGCGGCCGCTCGCCCGCCGCCCATTTGTAGAACGGATGCGCGTTCGGGCCGACGACCTCGGCCTTGGCGGCGAGCGGAAAAGTGACGCCGTATTCCTTGTTCGCGGTCTCGGTGATTTCCGCCACGCCGCCCGGCTCCTGGCCGCCGAAATCGTTGGACGGCACGCCGACCATCACCAGCCCGCGGTCGTGGAAGCGCTTATAGAGCTGCTCCAGCCCGGCATATTGCGGCGTGTAACCGCACAGCGAGGCGGTGTTGACCACGATGATCGGCTTGCCGGCGAAATCCGACAGCCGGATCGGCTCGCCTTGCAGGCCGGGGAAGGAGAACGCGTAAGCGGTGATGGGGCTCATGGCGGCATCGGTCGTGGCGGCGGCTTGCGCAAGCTTAGGCATTGCCACGGCGCCGGCAAAGAGCGCGAGAAGGTTTCTGCGATCGGTGATCATGGACATTCTCCCGGCGCCATTCTAGCCCCGTTTTCTGCCTGGAACATGACGGCGCATTTGCTAGGTTCATCACTTATCCGGGAGCAACGCCATGAACGGACTGCCGAGCGACGCCCAGGCCAAGGCGCTGGAATTCGTCAATAGCGCCTCGAGCTACGTGCTGCTGGCGACCATCGCGCTGCTGGCCTGGGTGGCGTCGGGCGTGGAATTCTCCAATGACAGCCTGCGCGTCGCGTCGATGGCGTGCCTGACGTTGTCCGTGATCTTCGGTATAGCCACGCTGGCGCTCATCCCGCTGGTGCAGGAGGCGCGGCGGCCGGGGCAATCGAATTTCGAAGTCGAAGGGCGCTTCATGCTGTTCGGCCGGCGCGGCGCGCGGCTGAAATCGGCGCTGCTGCCGCAATATCTTCTGCTGCTCACCGGCCTCGTTCTTTATGTCTCCGGCATGGTCGGTTGAGAAGCGCTACGGCTTCATCGCGTCAGGTGAACCGATTGGCGCTCTCGACCTACGTCGTCAGACACACCTGGGCCATCTTGTCATCGCCGCCAAACCGTATCATGGTCGGGCAGGGTTGAATGAGGGGGCATGGCAATGAAGCTCGCAAAATCGGGTTTAACCGTTCTTTTCTTCGCATTCGTGGCGCTGTGCATCGGCTCGGCTAACGTGCAGGCCCAGACGTTCAGTCTTAAAGTGTGCAACGTCAGCAAAGTGTCGGCTTCGGTCGCCATTTCGAATCTCGTCGCCGTTGGCGACAGCCGGTTCGAGGTCCAGGGCTGGTGGACCGTCACTTCCGGTAATTGCGAGACGCTCGGCAACTTCCCCCAAGGGTGGTTCTACATTTATGCCGAGCAGACCAATACCGGGCAGGAGGTTTGGGAGGGCGATTTTCCGCTTTGCGTGCAGTTTCCCGGGCCGTTCGACCGCATCAACACAGCCGGCACCACCTGCACTGCGGACAATTTGAAGCAGTTCACCTCCGAACTGATCCCGAGCACCACGGGCACATTCACTTATACGCTGCGCTGACCGGCACGTTACGCCGAGCAGTGCCGCTCCGGGGACTCCGGGGAAGCGTATCTGTTGAAACGACGAAACCGGCCTGGTCCCCAAGGGCCGGTCGGTTCGCGCGCAGACTGCAGCGCCCGCGCTACATGCCTTTGTGGGCGACCGTGGGCTTGTGCGACACGTTGGTGCCACCTGCGGTGCCCGGCGTGTGCTTTTTCGTCCAGTGATGGCGGTGGGCTTCGACCTTTTTGTGCGTCGACTCGGACGCCGGCGTTGAGACATTGGTCTCAGCCTTTGGCGAAGCGGGAGCATTCTGGGCCGAAGCCGGCACCGCAAGGAGGAAGGCTAAGCCGGCGATTGGAGCTGCCATCGTTGCGATCTTCTTCGAAAGGCTCATTCGAAACTCCTTTTAGGATTCCGGTTGTTCATCCACGCGGCGCCGCTTTCGCCCGCCGCGTGTATCGCTGAGCGCAGCGCCTACCACACAGTATGGCACAAAATGGTCTAACGTCGAGCAGTGGGCGTCGGATTCCAACCTCATTCTAAACCCATCTTTTCGGATGATTCTCTAGCTCAGCGGTTTGCCGGGCTGCGGTGGGATATCGAACACGTTGAGCACGAGGCCGATCATGCCGTAGAGGCCCGAGCAGGTGACGGCTTCGATGACGCCGTCGAGGCCGAAGGCCGCTTTGGCGCGCTCGAACGTTGCGGCGCTGACGGTTTTGTCGGCCAAAAGCTCGGTGACGAAATCGTAGATCAGCCGCTCGTCGTCGCGTTTGAAATCCGGCCGCTTCCTGGCGCGGATGGCGTCGATGACATCCTGCGAAATTCCTTCCTTGAGCGCATGCGGCTCGTGCACCGACCAGGCATATTGCACGGTGGCGCTGCGGCACAGCATCAGGATGATCAGTTCGATGAGGCGGCGGCCGAGCTTTGGATTGCTGCGGTAGTAGTTGACCAGATGGTCGGCCGGCTCGGCGATGTCGGGAGTGTGGATCAGCACCGAGAACGGCCCGGTCAGCGTATTGCGCGGCCGCGACTTCAGAAAGTCGTCGTGGAGCTGTTGCTGGCGCGGCGAAAGATTTTCGCGTTTTAAGTCGGCGATGCGGGCCATTGGCTTTCCTTATCTCAATTCAGCGGAGCCGTCGCCGCGGACCGCGGCGACGTAGCGGGCGATCGAGCGCTGTACGACTTGCTTGCCGTCGCGTGGAATCGTGCGGTCGAACCAGGCGCCGTGGATGACGTCGTAGGGGTAAGGCGCGAGCAGCGCGCCGATGCGTTCGACCGCCGGCGCCGACAGCGGGATCATGTTCGGGTAGCTGCGCATGAAGGTGACGAATTTGCGGTCGGGGATCACCTGCACGATGTCGCCGGACAGCAGCGCGCCGCGGCCGTCGCCGCCTTGCGCCCAGTGCAGCACCGTGCCGCCGGCGAAATGGCCGCCGGCGCGGATCAGGGTGACGCCGTCGGCAAGCTTGAGCGTGTCGCCGTCCCAGAATTTGATCGCCGCATCGGGCCGCATCACCCATTGGCGATCGGCGGCATGAAGATGGATCGGCGCGTCGAAAGCGTGCGCCCATTCCACCATCGACGAATAATAATGCGGGTGCGAAATGGCGATGCCGATCAGTCCGCCGAGACCTTTGACGATCTCGACCGTCGCCTCGTCGAGCAGCGAGATGCAGTCCCACAGCACGTTGCCCTTGGCGGTGCGCAACAGCAGCGCGCGCTGCCCGATGGCAAAGGCCGGCACCGTGCCGATGCCGATCAGGCCGGGCTCGTGCTGGCGGAAGGTATTGGTGTAGCGCCGCGCCAGCGCCTCGTGGGTGGTCCAGGTCTGGCCCGACGGCGGCACGAACTGGCGCTCTTCATCGCAGATCGGACAGCGCGCCGGCTCCTTGTCGGAGGGCGTGAACTGCGTGCCGCAGGTGTTGCAGATGAAGGCCGGCATCGGCATCAGGGGCCAGTAATCAGGGATCAGTAATCAGTCGTCGAATACACGAGGTCAAGCGTGCTCACCGCCGACGACTGACTGGTCTTAAGTTCTTGATCCCCGACTACTGTTTCCTGATTCCTGACTTCAGCTCAGCACGCCGTATTTCTTGAACCAGGCGGTCATCTGCTTCCAGGCATCCTCGGCGGCGTCCTTGCGGTAGCTCGGCCGGTAATCGGCGACAAAACCGTGCGGCGCACCGGGATATTCATGAAACTCCGCGGTCTTGCCGGCGGCCTTCAATGCAGCCTCCATCTGCTGCACCTGCTCGACCTTGATGCCGGTGTCTTCCTCACCGTACAGGCCAAGCACGGGCTCTTTGACGTCCGGCGCCAGATCGATCGAGCTCTTCGGCGCGGCATCGTTCTTGTCGATCAAGCTGCCGTAGAAAGCGACGCCGGCCTTGAGGTTCGGATTGTGCGTCGAGTAGTGCCACACGTTGCGGCCGCCGCGGCAGAAGCCGATGATGCCGAGCTTGTTAGTGTCGCCGCCTTGCGATTTGGCCCAGGCCACGGTGGCGTCGAGATCGGCGAACAGTTCGGTGTCGGACTTGGCGTTGACGATCGGGAACAGCTTCGGCAGCTCGTCAGCGGTGAACTTGGTGAGATCGACGCCGCTTGTCTCGGAGCGGAAATAATAATTCGGCGCGACGCCGAAGGCGCCGAGATGGCCGATACGGCGGGTGATGTCCTTGACCCATTCGTGCAGGCCGAAGACTTCCATGCAGACGAGGATGACCGGCGGGTTCTGCACGTTCGCCGGGCGCGCGAAATAGACCGGCATGTTGCCGCCGGCGACCGCGACGTCGGCCATGCCGGCTTTCAGCCCGTTGCTGTCGGTCTGGATGGCGTCGGCGCGCACCGGGCCGGCAGCGAGCGTATAACCCGCCGCAGCGGCGGCGGAACTCGACATAAAACCGCGCCGCGACAATGGCGGCATGACCTTGGACAGTCCGATGATGTCGGACGGCAGCTTTTGCATGTTCATTGGGGGATCCTCCCGCTTCTGTTGGAACGGCTGTTATGCCTGCAAGAATAGTATGACCGCCGCACGACGTATAGGCGGCGCCGCACCCCGGGTATCAACACCGCGAACGGCATTTGCATTCCGGCCGCCAAGCGTCTATTTGAAATTCAAACGAGAGTTTGAAAAATGGCGCAATCATGACGCGGCCGTCCGACATCACCCGCGAGCGGATCATGAAGGCCGCCGAACGGCTGTTCGCCGAGCGCGGCTACGATGCCACCTCGATCCGCGCCATCGTCGCCAAGGCGCGCGTCAACCAGGCCGCCATCAACTACCATTTCGACGGCAAGGACGGGCTTTACCGCGAGGTTTTGCGCGCCGCGTTCCGGGGACTGACCGAGCAGCAGCTCGAACATGCCGACGAGATGAAGGCGATGTCGCGCGAGGCGGCGTTGGCCGAATTCATCCGTCGTCAGCTCCGCCCGCTCTTGGGCCGTGACGAGTTCAGCCGCCACATGCGCATCCTCAATTGGGAGACGGTGCGGCCGACCGCGGTGTTCCGCAAATTGCTGAGCGAGGAGGCGGCGCCGTTCATGGGGCTTGCCGTGGAACTGGTGCGCCGGTTCCAGCCCGAGGCGGATCAGCGGACTTTGGTGGCGGCCGCAGTCTGGCTGCTCGGCCAATGCAGCGTTTTTCTGCGCAATCGCGAGCAGTTGGCCGAACCGCCGATGGGGCTGGTGCTCGACGAAGGCGCGGTGGAATGGCTCGCCCAGATGGTCACCCACTGGGCCACCGGGGGCCTCGGCCGGCGGGTTTGAGGCGGCCGGGTGCCGGAAAAAACCGTGGAATGCCGCAAAAATTCCTTTTTCTCGGCCTTCCGCCGCCCAGAACGGATGTTTGAAATTCAACCGGCCGTTTGAAAAACGGGATGGTCAAAGGGACGGGGATCATGCAGCACCAAGCGACCCAGCCGACCGGACTTGTGAAATACGTGGCGCCGAGGGATTTGGTGCCGAACAACTTGGCGCCGAAGGACTTGGCGCCGAAGGACTTGGCGCGGAAGGACTTGGCGCCGAAGCGCGAAGCGCCCCTGCTCAAGCGCTTCGTCGGCAAGCTCGTCGTCGACGTTTTGCCCGCGACTTTCGTCAGCGTGCTCGGCGGCCTCATCATCGCCCAATACCAGCTCAACCACGCCGCGGCGTCGCATCCGGCGACCGCGCAGGTGGTGCCGGCGTCGGCGGAAATGATGCAACTCGTCCGCGACGAGCATGCGGTGATCATCGACTATCTCAAGACCCAGATGGCGGCCGAGAAGAACCGCCACGCCGCCGAAGACGCGGCGAGCGCCGAGGCTCGCGCAGCGGCTGAGGCTCCCCCACCGGCGCCGGTCGCGTTGCCGCCGCAGCGGCTGGCGGCGCCGGCGGCGACGGTGGTCGCAGCGAAGCCGGTTGCGCCGCGCGTCAAGGTCGCCGCCGCTCCGGCCACGCCGCCGCACGCACCGCTGGCCCTCGCTCAAAACGAGCAGGCCGCCAACGCGGCGCCTGTCGCAGACGCCGAGCCCGAGTCGAAGTCGCTCGTCACCCGGACGCTGGAGATCAAGGACCACGTGGTCGGCGCCACCTGGCACGTGGTGTCGGCAATCGGCAGCATCCCGTCGTGGATCGCCTCGATGGGCGACCGCGTCGGCGGCTCCGGCACGACCTCGAGCTCGACCGGGCGGATGTTCACCAGCTCGCTGTGACGCGGCGCGCCGGCGCTAAAGGCTGACCGGCGTCCCCATGAAATCGCGCTTGCCGAGTTCGACGCCGCACTGGCGCAGGATGTCGTAGGCCGTGGTGCAGTGGAAATAAAAATTCGGCAGCGAATTCCCCAACAGCAATGACTGCCCGGTGAAGTCGCGCGTCGCCCCGCTCGGGAACGTGATCTTGATCGGCTTGTCCTCGCTGCCGTCGATCTGCGCCGGCCTAAAACCTTTGACGAAGTCGATCGCCTTGGTGAGCCGCTCGCGAAGCTCGGCGAAGCTTGCCTCGGTATTGGCAAAGGTCGGCGGTTCGGCGCCGGCAAGCCGCGCGGTGGCATTGACGGCGTGATCGCTCGCCGCGCGCACCTGGCGCACAAGCGGAAACATGTCGGGAAACAGCCGCGCATTGAGCAGCGCCGACGGATCGATTTTCTTGGCCTCGCAATGCGCGGCTGCCTTGTCGAGCACGGCGGAAAGCGCGGTGAGGAACTGAACGAAGATCGGCACGGAAATCTTGTACATCGATACGGTCATGGCTGAAGTCCTCGCTGGTTGATGCGACAGCTTACGACATTGTGTGGCAATAGCGGCAAGCGGCGACAAACGATCGCCACCAAAACCTGTTCGACTGCCGTTGCAGAAGGACAACCATCCCGGCTGTTCACAGCGAAGAGGAGCCTTCGATGTGCGACTATAGTCTGCATCATGTCGCCAGCCGACCTGCCGCGGTCGGCGACAAGCTGGTCACCACCAGGTTTGTCAACACGCCGACCGGCGGCTTCGCCGCGGTCGACAATCCCACTGTCGCGGTCTGCCTGCGTCCGGGCACCGAGCTTGCTTTCGAGCGCGACGTCGAATGCGAGCCGGCGCTCGGCATCTTGCCGAGCCGCAGAATAGGGCAGCGCCTGGCGCGCTTCCGGCAAGTCAACATGGAGCAGCCTTGCGTCCATCACGACGCGCTGGAATTCCCCGACGGCAAGATCGTCCTGGTGACGCGGTTGCGCGAAGGCCAGCGGGCCGCGGTGCTGCAAATGCCGGCGGCGAATCGCGGCGCGAGCAAAGCGGCGGCGGCGCCGTCCTCGGCGAGCGGCGACGACGAGGTGGCGCTGGAAACGGCGCTCGAGCGGTTGCTGGCGCGGGTCGGATAGGCGAGCGAATCTGGCGAAGCCGTGCGCCGTGCGGGAGCCGGGCGAAGTGCCGAAGGCTCCCGCAGCCGCGGGCTCTACTGTCCGACTTATGCACAAAGGGGGCTGCTGCGGAGGGGCAAAATGCGGGGATTGTCGGCCAGTTGCGCGGCAATTGATGCCTATTGGCAACAGGTCATAAATTTCGTGTTTACAGTGCCTTGCCGCATCCGCGGATCATGCTAATCGGAATCGAACAGGTTGCGGAACTCGTTCCGCAGTGACGCGTTTTGGCCATTATCGGCCGTAGTAATCGACAGTTGTAACGATCGGGCACGCTCAACTCACGTGGCCTTGGAGGTGGTGATGCGGTTCGCCGGGAATTTTCATCCCGAATGGGGCTATCTCGCCCCCGCACCCAATGTCATGCGCACGGCCCGAATCGTGGTCGTCGCCACGGCCATCGGCGCCACCGCCGGCGCCGCCGTGGTGCTGTCGCTGGCCGAGCGCTCGGCGCCCGGTCCGGTGGCCGATGCCGGCAAGACCTTGGTGGTGGTGCATTCGCTGGTGCAGCCGGCCGAGGCGGCCGCGCCCGCTACGGCGCCGGTCGCCGCAGCGACGCCGGCACCCGTCATAGCGCCTGTCGCTGCGGCCGCGCTTGTTACGCCGGCCGCTCCGCCGGCGCCGGCGAAGGTGCAGGCCAGCGTTCAACCGAACGTGCCAGCCAATCCGCCGGCCGCTCCGCAAGTGAGCGCGCGTCCTGTTACGGCCGGCGCGCAACCGATCACCCTGCCGCCGGCGCCGAGCGATTCGCGCGCGGTCTCGACTTCGGCGGCGCCGGCGAGCGTTGCCGCGCTGTCGGAGAGTCCGCCGGTGACCGAAGCTTCACCGCCGCCGGCGACCGGTAACGCGGCCGTTTCGCCCGCTCCGTTGGCGCCGCAAAAGAGCGCAATCGCCAAACCTGCGGCGGTGAGCCAGCCGCTGCAACGCGGCCCGCAGCCGGCGGTCGCGGCCGCCCCGAGGAAGAAGCCGGCCGACCAGCGCGGCCTCGGGCCCATTCTGCGCCGGCTGTTCAGCGCGAATTACTCGCGCTGACCCGGTTTGCCCAAGCCGGCAAATAAAAACCGCCCGCCGTTGTTGCTCGGCGGGCGGTCATTGCGACAAACGTCGGTGGGCTTACTTCCACCAGGCTTTGCACCAGTGGTGCTTCATCGCGTAGCTGCCCTTGGTCTGCGCCGCGTCCCAGCTATTCACGCTCACCCAGAGAACCTGTGAGGTCCCCCAGGGCTTGGCGGTGTGGTCATACCACGCGCGGCAAGCGCCATTGTCCTTGAACTTGACGACCGCATAGTCGGCGCTCGCCGGCGTTGCCGCCGCGAGACCAAGCGCCGCAACGGCAATCCCAAATACCAAACCTTTCATTGCCAGCTCCCTGTTGCTCCCTTTGCGGGGGGCGTTTCGATAGTACGCAGCCGGATTCCAGGCAAGCCGGTAGCGGCGACGCACTACGCTATCTGTCGCTTGCAGCAAGAGAAAAGTTCACAGACGCGCACGTTGTGGGTGGTTGAGTTGCAACTCTTTAGCTGCAACCCCTTAGCTGCAGGGTCTTGCCGGCAGGGGCTTATAGCTGCAAGTTTTTCAGTTGCAGGTTCTGGCGGCGATCGCGGCGTAGAGCGCCGCATTGGCCGACGCCCAGTCGGGCGTGATGGCGACCTTGGTCCAATTGGTGCCCCACGGGACCGCGCCGGCGTCCCACCAGATCTGGCAATAGCCGCTTTCAAATCGGATGACCGCGTAATCGGCGCGCGCCGGCGTGGCGGCGGCAAGGCCCAGCGCCAGGAGGCCAACGGCACATGCAAAACGCTTCATTGTCAGCTCCGTGTTGTGCAGGTCCGCGAACTTTCCGATAATACGGGCCCGATAGCGAGGCAAGACCGCGCCAGCCGCTGCGCAGCGGGTTGGTCGCGCAACCAAGGAGGATAGTTCATGCCCGAAGTCGTCGTTTACATTTTGGAAGGCCGCACGCTCGAGCAGAAGCGCGGACTGGTGAAGGACATCACCGCCGCCGTGGTGAAGAACGCAGGCACCACGCCCGAGCAAGTCACCGTGTCGCTGGTCGAGACCGCGAGGAATTCGAAGGCCAAGGGCGGCGTGCTGTTCAGCGAGATGCCGGCGCGTTAGTCGCCGCGCGGGCAGCCATTATCGTTAACAGGGTCGGTGGCCGGTGTGCCGTTTGGCACACCGGCCGCAGCCGTTTTTAGGCATAGTCACAACTGTTGAAATCCTCGTGAGTGCACCGCACAATTTACTTGCTGCAGTGCGGTAAACGCTTGATAATGCGCCTTATGCCAGGACCATGCGCCGGAAGAGCGCGATAACAAAAGGTGCCAAATGAGCGACGTATGGGACACAAAGGACGGCCGGCGCCGGGTGCGGCGCGACCCGCCGACGGTCGAGGAGGCGGTGCAGGCGGCGCAAGGCCTGACCGACGAACTCAGCGAGCAGATCGAGATCGTGGCGTCGCTGATGAATGTCTCCACCGACGAGGCGCGGGGCGCCGTGCTGCGCATCGGCCAGCGCAAGGACGTCAACTTCACCATTGCCGGCCGGGCCGGCTCGCCGCGCGCCGTCGTGGTCGAGCGCCGCATCACGCGGCGGCCGCTGCGCACCGGATCGATCGGGCGCTGAATAACCGCTCGGGCCGCCGACGCGCTGACGCCGTTCCTACAGGTAGCGCCGCGTGCCGGGGTCGGAGATCTTGTGGGTCGACACCAGCCGGTGCCAGACGAACAGCACCACCAGCGCGCCGACCACGGCGCCGATCAGGCCGGCGCCTTGATCGGACCCATACCAGCCGACCGCCTGGCCGATGAAGGTTGCGACGAACGCACCAACGATGCCGAGCACGGTGGTGAGGATGAAGCCCGCCGGATTGTTCGGTCCCGGCGCCAAAAAACGCGCGATGATGCCGGCAACGAAACCGATGATGATGATCCAGACGATGTGCATGGCGACCTCGCAATGAAATGGCTGGAGGCGAGTTTCGCACAACCGCCGGGGGCAACGCCACCGATCCCGAACGGTTTCTCGGCCGGCGCCGCCGGCGCCGCCGGCGTCGCTGCGCGCTGCCGCGACGCGCTGGGATAAGCCTGCGGTTTGAACTATGCTGGCGGCGTTTGTTTGCCACCAGACCGGGCGCAGAGGGTCTCGCATGGCCAAAACCCTCGAAAAGCCGCGCACCAAAGTGCGGACCAAGACACAGCGGCCGCCGCTCTACAAAGTCATCCTGCTCAATGACGACTACACGCCGCGCGAATTCGTCGTGCAGGTGCTCAAGGCGGTGTTCCGCATGAACGAGGATCAGGCCTATCGGGTGATGATGACGGCGCACCGCCGCGGCGCCTGCGTGATCGCGGTCTATACCCGCGACGTCGCCGAGACCAAGGCCAAGGAAGGCACCGAGCTCGGCAAGAGCAAAGGCTACCCGCTGTTCTTCACCACCGAGCCCGAGGAGTAGGACGACAGCGGCGCCAGCGGGCCGGCGTGCTCGGCGATATGAAACGCGATGCCGAACACCGTCATGCCGATCGCGACGGCGGCAATCGGCAGCAGGATTTGCGTCGCCGCCTGGGCGCCACTGAGCCGGCCCTGCCAGGTGTCGAAATCCGCCGCCGACCAGTCGCGGTATGACCGCAGCTTGTCCTCATCGGTGCCGTCGTCGACGCGCGTTACCCGCGACAGAATGAGCGGCAGCCCGACGGCGACGACAATGAAGCCGCAGACGATGACCAGCAGATAATCGACGATGCCGCCGCCGGCGAACAGCCAGACCGACAGCATGAGCCAAAGCGCAAGCCCGACCAGCAGTTCATAGACGCGCGGATGCAATCGCCGCGCGACCCGATGCCGGGGGCTTTGGTTTGATTGATGGGGGTTTGATTGATGGGATCCATGGCGCCCTCCATCGCGGGGCAGCCCGCTAGGTCAACGCGATCGACGCCGATGCGTTGCCTGCCGCGATGTCGCAGGGCGGCAGCGGCGTGCCGGCGCAGCCGCGCAAAATCCGGCGAGCCCGCTATTTTTTCTCGATCGACAAGCCGTTCGGGCCGAGATCGATGCGCATGCCCTCGGGCCGCTTGTGATCCTGATAGAGCTGATAGCTGAGCACAACGATGACGATCACCAGCGCGCCGATGATCAGATAAAGAATATTGTCTCGGGTCACGCTCGCCCCCAATGTTCGACTGTTCGCTCAGATTATCACCGCGTTGCGTGAGTCGGGTGTCGGATTTTTCCAATCGATCACGCTGCGCTATTCCACGCGCCTATTCAGGATTTTGTGATGTGCGCAAAGCGGCCCGGCGCGCTACATCGGGCGCGGGGCCGCGAGGAGGTTGCGCCGTCATGGATCAAGCCGCCGCCAAAGTTCCATCCCGCTCCGACGGCCCATCGTCCGTCGGCCTGACCGGGACGCTCGTTCGGCTGACGCCTTACGTGCTCAGCGTCCTTCGCATCGTGGTTGGACTTATGTTCCTCGAGCACGGCCTGTCGCGGCTGTTCGGCTTTCCGTCGCCGCTGCCGACGCCGCCGGTGCTGACGCTCTATTGGTTCGCCGGCACGATCGAGTTCGTCGGCGGCATCCTGGTCACGCTCGGGCTGTTCACCCGGCCGGCCGCCTTCATCATGTCGGGCGAGATGGCGTTCGCCTATTTTCTCAGCCACGCGCCGCGCGGATTTTTCCCGATCCTCAATAACGGCGACGGCGCGATCCTGTACTGCTTCATCTTCTTCTACCTGGTGTTTGCCGGCGCCGGGCCGTGGAGCCTCGACGCGCTGTGGCGGCGAAGGCACGGCTGAATTTGGGCAGCGCGCGGAACCATTAAGCGCGTCATCCTGCGATTGGCGCGACTGAGCAGCGGCGTTGCGCCGCCGCCGCGCTGCCACAGCCGTTCGCAAGAGTTGAGCGCGGCGAAAACTTGCGCCAGAATTTGACCCACGGTTTCTCCCGGGCCCGGCAATGAGCGCGCTCACCGATTCCATGTTCTGGCTGGCGTTTTTCACCGTCGCCGCGATCGTCATCGTGACGGCGGCGGTGACGGTGGCGTTGCGCCAGCTCACGTTCAAGCTGTTGCATTGGCTCGAAGCCAAATTCTTGGCGCTGGCGCCGCTCGGCGGCTGGGTGGTGGGGCTGTTGCGTGGCGCGCGAAGGGCGGTAGGCTGCAAATAACGGGCGAAGCGCCCAGGAGGAAACATGTTGCCGAGGTTTCTTACCGTCGTCTTTGTGCTGATTTTGTCGGCGTTGATCGGGCAAACCGACGCCGCGCGCGCGGTCGGCGTGGGTGGCAGCTGTGCCGGGCGCGCCGGGCTGGGCTGCGATACCGGGCTGTGGTGCGAGCTTGATCCGGGCAACTGCAAGCGGGCCGACGCCGAGGGCCGCTGCGTGCGTGCGCCACGGTCCTGCCGCCCGTCGTTCCGGCCGGTTTGCGCTTGCGGCGGGCAAACCTACAGCAGCGATTGCCGTCGCGAGCGAGCCACGGCGCAAAAGGACCACGACGGACCTTGCCGGTAACGACACCGGCGCCGGATGTTTGGTTGGCTCAACGCTATTGCCGCGTGGTCGCCGGCGCGCCCATGAGAACCGACGCGATTTGTGGATTGGCCGCATTCGCTATCGGCTCGCGCCGTTCGGCCAAAGCGCCGATAACGATGCCGCCGAGGAACACCGCGATAATCGTTGCAATCACCACACCGTCGCGGCGCGGCGGGACATTGAGGTTGCGCAATTGCTTGTCCAAAAGTTCCCGGTCTTGCGAGTCCATGACAAATCTCTTGGCCGATCTCTTGGCCGTTACAATACCCGATATGTTAACGCGCTGAACGGCCACGCGTTCCCGGCATTTCTTGTAGGCCGGCGCCGGCGGACTCTTTTCTAAGCGTGTTTCTAAGCGCGTCGCCGCGCCGGCAAGCGATAGGCCATGCGGGCGTGGCCGACGCAGTATGAGAAACCGGTAATCGCCTCGTTGCCGCAAAACGCAAAATCGGCGGCCTGCGGATCGCCGATCGGCCAGTGGCACTTGCCGTGCGCGATCTCGAGGAGCGAGCAGCGTTGCGCGCTCTCGATCGGCGTCGGCTCGGCGGCCGCGGCGGCGTCGGCGGCGACGCTGGGCGCTTCCGCGCCGATCAGGCGCAGCAGGCGGCGGGGCGGCGAGAGCCGCGGGTGCCGGGCGCGTGGAGGGCAGGAACGCGCCGGAGCACCCGCGGGCCGCGTCGGCGATAGGCCGAGGCGGTGAATCTTGCCGATCACGGCGTTGCGGGTGACGCCGATCTCGGCGGCGATCTGACTGCAGGTCAGACCGGTCGTGAGGCAGTTTCGGAGCTGCTCGATGCGCTCCGCAGTCCAGGTTTCAGCGGTCATGGCACGGCCTCGCCAAAGCGACGGCCGGATCTGGGCCGCCGTCAGGGCGAAAAGCCGCGCGCAACCGGCTACCGGCGGGGACGGCAAGCCCAAGCGCGCAAATTCGGTGCCCGACGGCGCCCATGGTGGCCCCATGGCGCCGCGCTCACCGAGCCGCATCCGCGCCTAAGGGATTGCTGGCCCGACGTTTTTCAGCAAGGCGCCGGTGCGGGTGACCGGCCGGCGCCGCCTTAAGCTTGTTGAGCGAAAACCCTCGCCGAATCTCAACGTTGCATGATTCGATTCGCCTGCCAAGGGTTTTAACGATATTATAACCGTGTTTTAACCCGCAGTGTATCTGAGGTATTTTTTCCCATGGCGCGACCCGAGAACCGCTCGGAGGCAAGGGCCTTGAGCCTGACGCTGCCGATCGAGACCTTCAATTATCTCGCTCTGTTGGCAACGCTCGGCAAGCTCGGCCGCACCGAGAACGAGGTCGCGACCCACATCCTGGTACGCGAAGTCTACGCCATGCTGGCGCGCGGCTTCCACGAGACGCGCATTGCGCCGCCATCCGACGAGGGCGGGTGAGGGCAGCATCCGGCAGTTCGTCACCGCCTCGACCCGCATTGTATTCCCGCAACAGTCGTGGAATCATGATTCACACCTGAAGCCGGCGCGCGCGGCCTGTCGGCGTTCGCGAGGGGCTTTAAGGGGCAAACTTCGCAAAGTCGAAGCAAAGGGAGGAATTCATGGCGAGGCTTTTGGCAATCTGCGTTGCGTTTATATTCGCACTGTCGATCGCGCTGACGAGCACCGCCGGCGCCAAGGTCGGCGCCAGCTGCGGTGGCTTTATCGGCCCTTGGTGCGCTGACAATGAATTTTGTCAAAAGCCGACCGGCGTGTGCTATCGGCCGGAAGCTCTGGGCAAGTGCGTCGCCGTGCCGGGCAAATGCATTCTTCGCAAGGGCGTCCTCTATTTTCCGGTCTGCGGCTGCAACGGCATGACCTACAAAAACGACTGTGAGCGCATGATGGCCAGGGTCAGCAAGCTGCATAACGGCAAGTGCTGATTTTTTCCACGCGCTGACACTGTCGAGGCCGAGGGGACGGGCGCCGCGAAGCCCGTCCCGGTTGGCGGCGTTGGTTTGAGCAAATCGCGCAACGCTTATCTGCGTTCATCGTGCCTTGAGATCGCGCGCGCCTTATCGCAACACGGTCGGCATCTGGTCTGATCCGTCCGGAAAAGCGAGTGCCGTTTCGACGGTGTCGAAGTGCACCGGTGCGCCGGCCTCGGAGCGCAAGCTGCCGAGGAAGATGCCGGCGAGAAACACCGCGACGATCGCCAGTATCATTGTACCGGTCGGAGGCGGCTGGAGGTTAAGTCCGCGAAGCTGCCGGTCCAAAAGCTCCTGATCGCGACGGGTCATGGCGGTTCTCCTCTGCATGAGGCGTTGCCGTATCGGCCTTCACCGGTAAGACAATTGGCCGGTTTCGAGGTTCAAACCGGTGCAAGAAAAATCCGACCGGGGACGCGCAGCCGAAAAGCGCGCAAGAAGCGCATTTTGGGCGGGTTTGCGCGAAGCAAGCAGAGGAGGGCGCAATAGCGAGGCGTATTGCGCCGCACGTTCTGTGAAATTGGCGGAATACGCCGCGCTATTCCGCCCTACAGAGCTGTTGCTACTTCACCTGGCTCAGCAGGGTCGCGCAGGCTTTGGCGACGTTGCGGTCGGGCTCCGAGCCGGGAAACGTCGTCCAGCCCGCCTTGGTGATGATGTCGCCGCGCTCCCACGAATCGGCCTTGTTGAGCGCCGCCAGATTGGCGCCGGCGTCGGCGGAGCGCTGGAACCGGTCGGCGCAGATCGGCGCCAAGACGCGCACGATGCCCGCCTGCTCGGCGTCCCGCACCTGATTTGCCGCCGTGCTGCCGAGCATCCAGCCGCCCCATTGGAAGCCGATGACCATGGCGATGACGGCGCCCGCGATGGCGCCCTTGCTCAGGTCCGGCAGCCTTTTGGTATACGAAGAAAAGTCCATGCAATATCCTTTCGCCCGACGTGTCTCGGTGCGAGGCAACGGAGACCCGGATGGGCTCCGATCGATCATTCATTTGAGTTGGCGTGAAGGCCCGGCCGCTTTGCACTGGCGTTTCGGTCGCACCGACCATGCGCCTTTTATCGGGCGAAGTCGATGATGACGTGAGACGGGGAGATCGGCGCTTTGCCACAGGCGAAGCGGAAGGTTCGAACCTAATTTTTGACGGCGAGCAATTCGACGTCGAAGATCAGCGTGGCGTTTGGCGGAATGGCGCCGCCGGCGCCGCGGGCGCCATAGCCGAGCTCGGGCGGAATGATCAGCGTGCGCTTGCCGCCGACCTTCATGGTCGAGACGCCTTCGTCCCAGCCGCGAATGACCTGGCCGACGCCGATCTTGAACTCGAACGGCTCGTTGCGGTCGACCGAGGAGTCGAATTTCTTGCCCTTGGTGGAATTCTCATAGAGCCAGCCGGTGTAATGCATGACGCAAGTCTGGCCGGTCTTCGGCGCGGCGCCGGTGCCGGGTTGAGTGTCGATGATTTTCAGTCCGGAGGGCGTGGTCATGACGGGCTGGGCTCTTGCGGGTACGAGGATGGCGGGAACGATTGCCGCGATGGCTGGGACTGCAGTTAGCGCGTTACGGCGCGTGAGAGCTCGCATCTTGTTTCCCCTCGAAGTTCGATCGCGCCGCGCAGGACTGCTTGGCCTGATCGCGCGCACAATGCAAGGCTTTGCCTGTGCCGGCGCGGTCATTGACAGTACCTCAGGAAATAGGTACACTTATGTACTCTACATAAAGTACATATCCGGATGTCGAAATACAGCCCCCTCGGCGCCTATCTCCGGCAGCAGCGCCGCGATGTCGTGCCGATGAAGTTCGCCGAAATCGAAAAGATCATCGGCGGCAAGCTGCCGGCCTCGGCGCGCTATCGCGCGTGGTGGAGCAACAACGATTTCAACAGCGTGCTGACGAAGGTTTGGCTCGAAGCAGGCTTTCGGAGCGAGCAGGTCGACATGGCGAAGCATAAGCTGGTATTTCGCCGGGTGCGCAAGCCGCAAGCCGCGGCCGCAGCCGGGCCAGCCGCCGGCGACAAGCCGTTTCATCCGCTTTACGGTGCCATGCAAGGTCTCGTCCGCATCATGCCCGGCACCGATCTCACGCAGCCGGCCGATCCTGAATGGGCGGATCGGCTCGACGCAGCCTACGGCACGGAGAGGCGGGAGCAGTAAGTGCAGCCGCTCCTTCTCGATACCTGCGCCGTCATTTGGCTGACCGAAAAAGCGCATTTGAGGCCTGCGGCCGTCGAGGCGTTGCGTGTGAACGCCGGCGCAACCTTCATCTCGCCGATCACCGCCTGGGAGGTCGGCATGCTGGCCGCGCGCGGGCGGCTGCAATTGCTGATCAGGCCGGAGCGCTGGTTCGCCAATCTGTTCGAGGTGCCCGGTGTTCGGCTGGCCGAGATGTCGCCGGATCTGCTGATCGCGTCATCCTACCTGCCCGGCAAGCCGCCGCGCGACCCGACCGACCGCATCATGGTCGCGACCGCGCGCGAGCTCGGCGCCACGCTCATCACGCGCGATCGTGCGTTGCTCGATTACGGCGAGCAGGGGCATGTCGCGGTGATGGAGTGCTGACAGGCGGCAGTGCGCTGCATGGCGACCGATCCGTGTCTCGTCACCGCGCAGCACAAAAATTGGCGACCGCAGGCCGAGCAGAGCGCACGAACCGCAAGCCGCGGATCTCAGCGCAAACCGCCCGAAGCTGCCAGCCGCTCGCCGGTGAGCCATGCGGCATCGTCGGAGGCGAGGAACACGGCGACGCGCGCGATGTCGTCGGGCTGGCCAAGCCGGCCGAGCGCCGTCCGCGCCACCATTTGCTTCTCGAAATCGCTGCCGACGACGCCCGCGGCATGGGTGCCTTCGGTCTCGACGCCGCCGGGCGCGATGGCGTTGACGCGGATTTTTCGCGGCCCCAATTCAGCGGCGAGCACGCGCGTGACGGCGTCCACCGCGCCCTTGGTCGCCGAATAGACCGAAGCAGTCGGCACGGCATCCTCGCTCGCAACCGAAGAAATGTTGATGACGCTGCCGCCGCTCGCCCCGAAATGCTTCACGGCTTCTTTGGTCGCCAGGATCGTGCCCAGCACGTTGGTGTTGAACAGACTGTGGAATTCGTCTTCGGTGATGTCTTCGAGCGGCTGGAACCGATATATGCCGGCGTTGTTCACCAGCACGTCGAGCCGGCCGAAGGCCTTCTCGGTCTCGTCGAACAAATGCCGGACGTCGGCGGCTTTCGCCACGTCGCCTTTGACGGCAATCGCCTTGCCGCCCTTGGCCTTGATGTCGGCGACGACGCGCTCGGCGCCCTCGCGGCTCGACGAATAATTCACCGCCACCGCGGCGCCGGCCGCGCCCAGGCTCCTGGCGATGCCGGCGCCGATGCCTTTCGAGGCGCCGGTCACGACGGCCACCTTACCCTTGAGATCGCTCATGATTTTCTCCTGTTCCGTTGGCCCAGCCATCGTCCCGATAGTTCGATAAGTGTCGAAGTATGATGGGTGCGGCGGACCGCAAGAGGGGCCGGATCAGATTTTCGCGAGGCGGTCGAGATAGGCGCGCAGCACGTCGCGCTGGAGCACGAGGTTGGCAAATTTGCCGTCGCGGACGATCTCGATCAGGCCCGCGGTCGCAAGCTCCTTGAGGTGGTGGGACATCGTCGCTGCGCTCACCTTCTGCCTCTTGTGCAGCGCGCGGCACGCCGTCGGGACCGCGGACGCGCCGATGTCCTTCAACATCGCATAGCGCCGCGGCTCGGCGAGCGCGCGCGCAATCCGCGCGAACTGCCGGTCGGTGAGGCGAGCGGATTTGGCGGCGGCCATGCCCGGAACGTAGTCGCTGGCGCGGGGATGTCCAGCGTCCGGGCGCGCCGGACGTGGCGCGCGGGCATTGTCCGTAGTAGCCCGGATGGAGCGCAGCGAAATCCGGGATGGCCTTCAAGGATTTCTATGCCGCTCCCGGATTACGCTGCGCTTCATCCGGGCTACACTTGCTTTCGCGCAAGCGTAAAGCCGAAGATGCAACAGATGAGGGACGGACAATGCCGCAACGGGTCTTGATCACTGCCGGCGCCGCCGGCATCGGCCGCGAATTCGCCCGCGCGTTTGCCGCGACCGGCGCCAGCGTGTTCGTCTGCGACATCGACACGGCGGCGCTCGAGACGATCGCCAAGGAGATCCCCGGCGTGATCGCGCGGCGCTACGACATGGCGCGCCGCATCGAGATCGAGCACATGGTGCCGGTTGCGGTCGCCCATCTGGGCGGGCTCGACGTGCTGATCAACAATGCCGGCGTTTCGGGAATGACGCTGCCGGTCGTCGATTATCCGCCGGACGACTGGGACAAGGTGGTCGCGATCAATCTCACCGCCATGTTCGACGTCACGCGGCTTGCGATCCCGCATCTCAAGCTTTCAAAAGCCGGCGTCATCATCAACATGTCGTCGATCGCCGGCCGTTTCGGCTTTGCCAATCGCAGCCCCTACGCCGCCACCAAATGGGGCGTGATCGGCTTCACCAAGACGCTGGCGATGGAGCTCGGCGAGTGGGGCATCCGGGCGAATGCGATCGCGCCAGGCGCGGTCGAGGGCGACCGCATCGAGCGCGTCTTCGCCGGCCGCGCCCAGATCAGCGGCAGGTCGCTCGCGGAGGTACGCGCCGCGGCGATGGCCGAGCAGTCGATCAAGGCGATGATCGACCCGAAGGCCATCGCCGCGCTCGCGGTGTTCCTCGCCTCCGACGCCGCCAAGTCGATCAGCGGCCAGGTGCTGCCGATCGACAACGACAGGCAGCGGGCGTGATGGCTAAAGGATGCCGCCGCCACGCACGTCACCATGAGGGCGGGCCTCGAAGCATACTGGCTAAGCCTCGGGCCTCATCCTTCGGGGTTGCTTTTTTTCTAATTTACTATTTAGGCGTGATTTGATAGTGGAATATCGGCACTTGTTGTGGGGGAGGGCACTATGGCCCCTGTGATTCCGAAGACACGTCCGCCCAACACTTCCGTGTGGGACGAATGGTTTATCCAGGTTCCCGCTTTCATCGTCCTTGCGGCTGTGATCGTCGCCTTACTGGCTTTCGTAATCGGCCAGTGGAGCAACCCTGTCGCGCATCAAATCGTGTTCGATCATTTGCGTGCAACGGTCGGCTTGCCGATCGCCGGTGTATTTGCGTTTTTGATCGTCGCGCTGTTTCGCAGCACCGAAGGGCAAATCAAATTTTCCTTGGTTGGCGTGAGCTTCGAGGGTGCGGCGGGGCCCATCATTATGTGGGTCTTCTGCTTTCTTGCGATCGCGGGATCGATCAAAATGTTGTGGGGATAACGCGGGGCGTTATCGTCGCGATAGTGATTGCACGCGCCCAGATCAGCGGCAAGACGGTCGAGGAGGTGCGCGCCGAGGCGATGGCCGCGCAGTCGATCAAGGCGATGATCAGCGCAAAGCACATCGCGGCGCTCGCGGTGTTCCTCGCCTCCGACGCCGCCAAGTCGATCAGCGGCCAGGTGCTGCCGATCGACAACGACAGGCAGCGGGCGTGATGTCGAAGCCGTAGCCCGGACGGAGCGACCCTCCTTCGCTCGCGTTGCGAGCTTCGGAGGTTCGAGTCCACCGAAGCGCAACGCGCGAAGGTGGAAGCAAACCCGGGCTACGCTTGGCCACTGGACGCTTCAAAGCGAGTTTTTCGAATTTTAATTGGTTGGAGTGCCCGTCGCGGGCTCCTTTGGCCTCCAGCAAACCGGCCAATCGACTTTCTCGGCGAGCCAGCCGCGCCAGCAGCCGGGCCGCGGCGCTTCAGAATCCATGGCAATCGCAATGGTGGCACAAAATCATAATACGTCGTAATATTGTTGTCTGTAATTTTGCAACCGGAGGGGAGGAGGCCTTGGGGCTGTTCGACAAAGTATGGCATCTGCCGCTGAACTGGTTTGGCCTGAAGCACATTCCGGCCGTCCCCATCCAGCTCGCGGGCCTGCTCGACACCATTTTGAAGCGCAACGAGCGTGCCAAGGAGGCCCTGCGGGCGCGCCACAGCCTGACGAACCTCTATACGATCGACGGGCAGACGGCGACTGGCGAACAGTTCTTGTATGGGCCGAGCGAAAAGCTGATGGCGCTGTCGCTGGAGCACCCCGAGCAGTTCGCGATGTCCTGGCCCAATTTTGAGGGTGTCTTCGCGCGCTATGCGCATCTGATCCGGGATTATGCGGCGACGCTCACCGACCCCGAGGAGGCGACGCGGCAGTTCTGGCCGTTCTTCGCCGAGCACGGTACCGCCTATAATCTCTTGATACTGCGCAAGGTCGGCACCGCCGATCTCGCCCGTCTGCAAAGTCTGTTTGCCCCTTTCTGGCCGCGGGAAAGCAATGAGCTCGCGCGCGGCAAGCTGTTTTTCATCGATCTGAGCATCTTCACCGATGTGCCGTCGGGGACATTGGACGGGTTTACGCGCTTTACGCCCGCCACCGTGACGCTGCTGGAGCAGAATCCCGACACCAAGGCGCTTAAGCCCTTCGCGGTGCGGGTGTCCGGGCCGGACGATGCCGGGGCGCAGATTTTCGTGAAGGAACAGGCAACCCCCTCCGCCTGGCTCTACGCGCTGCAGGCGGCGAGGACGTCGCTGACGGTCTACGGCATCTGGCTGGGTCATGTTTATCACTGGCACATCGTCACGGCCGCCATGCAGATGACGATGTACAACACCTTCGGACGCAGGCACCCGGTCTATCAGCTGCTGGCGCCGCAATCGAACTATCTCTTCCAGTTCGACGAATTGCTGCTGCTGGTGTGGAATGCGATCGCGCCGCCGACCTCGGTCACGACGCGGTGCGGCTTCCTGCATCTGCTGGACCGCTTCGCCGAAGGCCGCGACTATTTCGCCGACGATCCGACGACGACATTGCAGACCTACGGCCTCGTCGAGGCGGACTTCACCCGGGACAAGCCGTGGGACCTCTATCCGGCGGCGCAACGGCTGCTGCAGCTCTTTAACTATACGCAGAGTTACGTCGAAGCCTTCGTGACCAACACCTACGCCACCGATCAGGCAGTCGCTGAGGACCGGCACCTGCATGTCTGGATGCGCAAGTCCGGCCACCGCCACGGCGGCAACATCCGTGGCCTGCCGGTTCTGAATAGCCGCGCCGCGCTCACGCGGGTGCTGACCAGCATGATCTACCGCATTACGGCGCACGGCATCTCGCGGATGATGCCGTCGGTCCATCCGGCGCTGACCTTCCTCGGGAACGCGCCGCCCTGCCTGCAGATCGATGCGATCCCCTCGCCGCAGGCGACGCTGACGACGGGCGAGCTGCTGGCCTACCTGCCCAAGACCGGCACCATCGGCTCAATGATGAACTTCGGCACCACCTTCGCGTTTACGACGCCCTACGTGCCGTTCGTTCCCGAGGTCGGCAATCAGCCCGACCCCGCGGCCGACCTGTTCTTCCCAGGTGGGCCCGACGACCCGCGCAACGCGGCCCTGGTTGCCTACCGCCAGGCGCTGATGGAATTCATCAACGCGTACTCGCCGGACTACCCGACGATCGGGCAGTGGCCGCGGAACATCGAGCTTTGAGGGTGCGCGTCGCAACCTCTTGAAGGCGGCGCGGCGTGGCGCAATCGATCAAGGCGATGATCAAGCCGGCGGACATCGCGGCGCTCGCGGTATTCCTCGCCTCCGACGCGGGGAAGTCGATCAGCGGCCAGGTGCTGCCGATCGACAACGACCGGCAGCGGGCGTGATGGTTTTGCGTACATGGAGGCCACGCTTGCCCATTTCGGAACTGGTCATGCTCTCATTTCTCGTCCCAAGGCTGCCGCGCTGAGTGCTGAATGTGGAGGACTTCTATGGTGTCGGCGGTGATCCTGTAGAAAATCTTATACGGGTATCGCCCGATCGGAACGACGCGGACGCCAGGGTATTTTGCAGAGCGGCGCGCGCTCAGCGGCCATTGCGCAATACGTGCGATAACGTTGTGAATGCGCCGCTCAACGGCCGGCGCGATTGTCGGGTAGTAATCGGAAAGCCATTCGCCAATCTCGTCGAGGTCCCTACGTGCCCCGGCGGTGTAGACAACCTTCATTGGCGGCGAAATTTGGCGAATGCCGCCGCGACCTCCGCATCGGTTGCGAAGCGTCCTTCGGCGGCATCGCGCAGGCCACGTTCGATGCCCGCACTCTCCTCGGCGGTCGGCTCGTAAAGGACGTCCTTGAGGCTGGCATCGATGTCGAACGCAATCTCGGCTAGCTGATCCTGGGCGTCGGCCGGCCAGCTCTCGATGCGCTCCAGCGCCTTGCTCAGCAATTCGGATTTCATAGGGATATTATATAGAAGGCAGCACGCAATGGCTAAGCAATATTGCGGTCGAAGGCGACCGCATCGAGCGCGTCTTCGCCGGCCGCGCCCAGATCAGCGGCAGGTCGCTTGCGGAGGTGCGCGCCGCGGCGATGGCCGCGCAATCGATCAAGGCGATGATCGACCCGAAAGACATCGCGGCGCTCGCGGTGTTCCTCGCCTCCGACGCGGCCAAGTCGATCAGCGGCCAGGTGCTGCCGATCGACAACGACAGGCGGCGGCGTGATCGTGTAGCCCGGATGGAGCGAAGCGAAATCCGGGGGCGCCGTCACGGCATTCTAGGCCGTTCCCGGATTACGCTGCGCTCCATCCGGGCTACGCTTAGCCGCCCATTGGATTATGCTGCGCTTCATCTAGGCTACTTTCGCTGAAGGCGCCATTTGAAAGATGCACGAGTTGACTATAGCCATCGGGCCAATGTCGCTTGTGATGTCGCACAGGTCGCCGATCGGCAATTTTCTCGCGACAGCAGAACCAGGCTGCGCGATGATCCGGAATTCGTTTTGATATTCGAAGTCAGACGACTTCCAGAAAGGCCCCGTGGGGCCGCTATGTGAATTCGGATCCTTGTATTCGACGAGCGCGGCCTTTCCCCTGAAACCAGCTGCTTTTATCCCGGCGCTTACGCGGTTTAGAAATTTAGACGTATTCATAACAACCACAAACGAATCGCCGAATTGATAATTTCTTGGATCGACGGACGGACTGAAGACTCCCATGCGAAAAGTTTTCACCGCAAACATGCAGAATATGTTGCAGGCATCTTTTTCGAGCGCGAACGTAGTCGCGGCGGCTAGATCGGCCGGAAGAATAATGGTCTTCAAGTTCAGCTTAGGGACTTCAATGGTAATATTCCCGATGTCACGGGGTTGGATCATGTGGCTCGTCCCCTCCAAAGGATCGCTGCGAGGTGGATCCTTCTCTTGAGCGGCAAACCAAGCTTGAGAATTCATATAGAGAAATCCTTCGCGAAATTGCTGAAGGTGCTCGCGCATTCCAAATTTGAATAGAATGAGAGGCTTCATCCCTTTAGGCTCCGCGCAAGTGCGGTCGGGTGGTGCGTCAACCGCTCGAAGTCGGCGGTCTGAACCGCTGCTCGCGCGGCTAGACCCTCAATGAAAAGACCCTGTTTATTTGAATGGACAAGGTCTTTTCATTTTTTGGTAGCGATGGCCGTTTCGGATACGGACACGCTGCGCCCCTAATCGTGGACAAGCTATGCCCCACGTTAGAGGCAATACGGAGTACTTAGTGCTCTCACGAACACCCCGTCGTCGACCCGCACGTATCGCACTTCAAACACGTGCCGTTCCTCACCAGCGTGAAGTTCAAGCACTCCGTGCACATCTCGCCCTCATAGCCCTTGGCCTTGGCCTCGGCGCGGCGTTCGGCGGCGGCGAGCTTGGCGTGGATGCGGGCTTCGGTGAGGTGCTCGAGTTCTTGGGTCGGTGAGATTTTTTGCTCGGGCTCGGCTTTGAGTGCGGTCGAGCCGGCGATTTCGCCGCGCGGGCTCACGGAGGACAGCGAGGTGACTTTGCCGCCGCCGCCCACGCCCCCACCTCGGCCGGCTTCGCCGGCCGGGCCTCCCCCTGCAGGGGAGGCTAACGCGTCGGCGCCGCCTTGCATCACTTTCAGGCGATCGGTGCGCGAGCGGGTGAGGCCCTTGGAGACGTAGCGGCCTTCGGTGGCCGGGCGGCCTTCTTCGACGCCCTTGCCGAGCGCGTCAAAGCCTTCGCCGGTCGGGTCGACATGGGCGAGGTCGAAGCGCTCCATGTAGGAGACCGCGAGCTCGCGGAACACGTAGTCCAGGATCGAGGTGGCGAACTTGATCGAGTCGTTGCCCTGCACCGGGCCGGACGGCTCGAAGCGGGTGAAGGTGAAGGCATCGACATATTCGTCGAGCGGCACGCCGTATTGCAGGCCGAGCGACACCGCGATGGCGAAGTTGTTGAGGAGCGAGCGCAGCGCCGCGCCCTCCTTGTGCATGTCGATGAAGATCTCGCCGAGCCTTCCGTCGTCGTATTCGCCGGTGCGCAAGTAAACCTTGTGCCCGCCGACCACGGCCTTTTGCGTGTAACCCTTGCGCCGGTCGGGCATGCGCTCGCGCTCGCGCATCACCACGATGCGCTCGACGACTTTCTCGACGATCTTTTCCGACAGCGCCGCAGCGCGCGATGCCGCCGGCTTGTCGATGAACGCCGAAAGTACGTTAGAATCTTGGACGTCGTCGTCCTCTTCCTCGTCGGCGATCAGCTGGCTCTGCAGCGGCTGCGACAGCTTTGAGCCATCGCGATAGAGCGCGTTGGCTTTCAGCCCGAGCTTCCACGAGAGAATGTAGGCCGCCTTGCAATCCTCGACCGTGGCCTCGTTCGGCATGTTGATGGTCTTGGAGATGGCGCCGGAGATGAACGGCTGCGCCGCCGCCAGCATGCGGATATGGCTGTCGACCGAGAGATAGCGTTTGCCGGTGCGGCCGCACGGATTGGCGCAGTCGAACACGGCGTAATGCTCAGGCTTGAGATGCGGCGCGCCTTCGACCGTCATGGCGCCGCAGACGTGGATATTGGCCGCCTCGATCTCGCGCTTGGTGTAGCCCATATGGGCGAGCAGGTCGAAGCTCGGCGCCGCGAGGTCTTCGGCGTCGACGCCGAGCTCGTTCCGCAAAAAGTCGGCGCCCAAGGTCCACTTGTTGAAGGCGAATTTGATGTCGAACGCGGTCGGCAGCGCCTTTTCCACTTTGGCGATGGCTTCCTCGGAGAAGCCTTTGGCCTTGAGCGTGGTGTGATTGATCGCCGGCGCCTGGCCCATCGAGCCGTGGCCGACCGCGTAGGCGACGATCTCGGCGATCGCCGCCTCGGAATAGCCGAGCACGCGCAAGGCTTCCGGCACCGCGCGGTTGATGATCTTGAAATAGCCGCCGCCGGCAAGTTTTTTGAACTTCACCAGCGCGAAGTCGGGCTCGATCCCGGTGGTGTCGCAATCCATCACCAGGCCGATGGTGCCGGTCGGCGCCACGACGCTGGCCTGGGCATTGCGGTAGCCGTGGGCTTCGCCGAGCGTGAGCGCGCGGTCCCAGGCCTTCTTGGCATGCTCGGCGAGCTTCTGATCGGGATTGGCCTTGTGGTCGAGCGGCACCGGCGGCGTCGCCATCTGCTCATAGCCGGTGCGTTCGCCGTAAGCGGCGCGGCGATGGTTGCGCATCACGCGCAGCATGGGCTCGCGATTTTCCGAAAAACGCGGGAACGGGCCGAGCTCGGCCGCCATTTCGGCGGAGGTGGCGTAGGAAACGCCGGTCATGATCGCCGACAGCGAACCGCAAATGGCGCGGCCGGCGTCGGAATCGTACGGGATGCCGGACGACATCAACAGGCCGCCAACGTTGGCGTAGCCGAGGCCGAGGGTGCGGAAGTCGAAGCTGCGCTGCGCGATCTCGCGCGACGGGAACTGCGCCATCAGCACCGAGATTTCCAGCACGATGGTCCACAGCCGCACCGCATGCTCGTAGCCTTCGACGTCGTAAAGCTCGCTCTTGAGCTTCTCGCCGGTCGCGGCGGCGGGCAGCGCCTGATTGTGGAAGGCGAGCAGGTTCAGCGACGCCAAATTGCACGCGGTGTCGTCGAGGAACATGTATTCCGAGCACGGATTGGACGCGACGATCGGCCCCGACGCGGCGCAGGTGTGCCAGTCGTTGATCGAGGTGTGGAATTGCAGGCCGGGATCGGCGCTGGCCCAGGCGGCGTGGCCGATCTTTTCCCACAGGTCGCGAGCCTTGATGGTCTTGGAGATTTTGCCGCCCTTGGTGCGCCAGAACAAATCCCAATCGCGATCGGCCTCGACCGCTTTGAGAAACTCGTCGGTGACGCGCACGGTGTTGTTGGAATTCTGCCCGGAGACCGTCAGATAGGCTTCCGAATCCCAATCGGTGTCGTAGATCGGGAAGTGGATGTCGGTATAGCCCTGCTTGGCGAACTGGATGACGCGGCGGATGTAATTGTCCGGCACGTGGTTCTTGCGCGCCGCCTTGATCTCGCGGCGCAGCACCGGGTTCTTCTCCGGATCGAAGCAATCGTCGCCGGAGCCCTCGCAGTTCACGCAAGCCTTCAGGATCGCGCGCAGATGGCGCTGGTTGATCTTGGAGCCGGTGACGAGGTTGGCGACCTTCTGTTCCTCGATCACCTTCCAGTCGATGAACTGCTCGATATCGGGATGGTCGGCGTCGAGGATCACCATTTTCGCCGCGCGGCGCGTGGTGCCGCCCGACTTGATCGCGCCCGCGGCGCGGTCGCCGATCTTCAAAAAGCTCATCAGGCCCGACGACTTGCCGCCGCCCGAGAGCCGTTCGCCTTCGCCGCGCAGTTTTGAGAAATTCGAGCCGGTGCCGGAGCCGTATTTGAACAGCCGCGCCTCGCGCACCCACAAATCCATAATCCCGCCCTCGTTGACGAGGTCGTCGGCGATCGACTGGATGAAGCAGGCATGCGGCTGCGGATGCTCGTAAGCCGTGGCCGATTGCACGAGCTTGCCGGTTTTGAAATCGACGTAGTAGTGGCCCTGGCTCGGGCCGTCGATGCCATAGGCCCAATGCAGGCCGGTGTTGAACCATTGCGGCGAGTTCGGCGCCACCATCTGCATCGCCAGCATGTAGCGGTGCTCGTCGAAGAAGGCTTGCGCGTCGGCTTCCGTCGAAAAATATCCGCCCTTGAAACCCCAATAGGTCCAGGTGCCGGCAAGCCGGTCGAAAACCTGCTTGGACGATTGCTCGCCGATGAAGCGCTCCTTCTCCGGCAGCGCCTGCAACGCCTCTTCGTCGGCGACGCTGCGCCACAGCCAGGACGGGACGGTCTCTTCCTCGACCTTCTTCAAGCGCGCGGGCACGCCGGCTTTGCGGAAATATTTCTGCGCCAACACGTCGGAGGCGACTTGCGACCAAAGCTCGGGCACTTCCACGTTCTCGGCGTGGAACACGACGGAGCCGTCCGGATTGCGGATCTCGCTCGTGGTCAGACGGAAGGCGATGTCCGCGTATGGGGACTGTCCCTCTTTGGTGTAGCGCCGCTCGATCCGCATTTTCTGCCCCTTTCTTTCAGTTTCTCATATCGGCGGTCTTGCGGAATACCCGCTTGAATATAAGCCGCCGACGGCTTCCCCGCGACGCCGCAGCGAACGTTCGCCGCAGCGTTGGCCTCAAAACCCCGTCGTCCTGTCGACACCCACTTTGCCCGGCTCGTTGGCCGGGCCTTCGTTCGGCGCGTCCGGGTCCCGCTGGAGGCAAAGAGACTTATGCCTCGCGCTGGCGTGCAGCGCGGTGCCCGTCCCAAACCCCTTTTTGGAGAGCCCGGCGGACTCCGATACCCGCGCGCCGAACGTTTGGAGGCTAGGCCAAGCCGGCTGCGCACGTCAAGACTTAGTATCAATAGGTAAACGAACCCACCACATATGGGGATAGCGGGGAGAATCGGGAGGGGATGCGCAAGTATCGGAGATTCGTGGAGAATCTCAAAGGGCGCGTCATCGCGGCGGCGTTTTGGGTGTGCGCAACGCGCTCGCGGCGCCAATTTTTTTGTCTTTTTTGTCGCCGCCGGACGCCTCGATCGGGCGTTTCGCGCGGCGTGGGTGGCGCTCGGAAAACGGCACCGTCACCGTCCTGTCACGCAACGACGGGGGTTTCTCGCTGATTCTGAGTGAGAGGGCCTGACAAAATCGGCATTTCCGCCGTCCGTGAGTGAACGATGGGCGGTAAGCTATTGAAACGACTTGGCGACTCAACGGTTGGCAAAATTACCACCGGGCCGGCGCGGAACTCGGCCGCGACCTTTGCGGCGGTAACGGCCGGCCGCCGTCCCGCCGCGCCGGTAGAGCCGCACCAGTGCCGCGCAAAAAGCGATTAACCTTAAAGAAGTCTTACTTTTAGCCTCGCCTGGGTTTCCTTGACGGGGCAGGAGGGGGACGCCGATAACCTTTCATTAATGGTCGGGTGTGGGTTCCAGCGTCTGGTTCGCGCGGGGCGTATCGGTGCTTGGGCCGCCCTGATGGTCGGCTGCACCCAAATCTTGGGCTGCGCCCAAACCATCCATAACGATCCGGTCAACGCGCGGCTCGTCGGCGCCCCGCAACAGCAGGCCGCCGTGCCTGCCGTGGAGTCCCGGCCGACGCTCGACGACACCGTCGTGGCGGTGACGTTCTCCGGCGGCGGCACCCGCGCCGCGGCCTTCTCCTACGGCGTACTGCAAGGCTTTGACGAAACCCGCTTCGACTATGGCGGCCGCGCCATGTCGCTCCTGGACCAGCTCGACTTCGTCTCCGGCGTCTCCGGCGGCTCGGTGCTCGCTGCCTATTACGGCTTGCGCAAGCGCGCGGCGATGACCGACTTCAAGCAGCGCTTTCTGCTCGCCAACGGCGAGGAATCGCTGCAGACCGATTTGAGCTTCCTCAACCTGGCAAAGGGCTTAAGCGGCGGCATCAACGACACCACCGGATTTCCGCGCTGGCTCGATGCCCATCTGTTCGGCGGCGCGACGTTCAAGGACCTGAACCGGGGAGGCACGCCCGAGGTCTGGATCAACGCCGCCGACATCTACAATCGTACCGCCTTCATTTTCGCCGACGTGACGTTCCGCGCGCTGTGCAGCGATCTGGCGGATTATCCGCTCTCGATGGCGGTCGCGGCATCGGCCGCGGTGCCGGTGGTGTTCGCGCCGGTCGTCATCCAGAACTATCCGGGCGGCTGCCCGGCGACACTGCCGCCCTGGGTGGAGCGCGTGCGCCACGACGACACCGCCGCGCCTTTGATCCGCGCCTATGCCGATGCGCTGGAGCGTTACCGCACCGGCGATATCAAATACGTCAAACTCCTCGACGGCGGCATCGTCGACAATTACGGGCTTGCCGGCTTCACCATCTCGCTGTTGGCCGCGAACGCGCCCTATGGGCCGCTGGCGCCGCGCGAGGCGGTCAAGCTGCGCCGCCTGCTGTTCCTCGTCGTCGATGCCGGCCGCGGTCCATCCGGGACCTGGGCGCAGACGGTCGCCGGGCCGTCCGGCGTCGATCTCATCAACGCCACCTCCGACACCGCCATGGTCTCGAGCGCCATCGGCAGCTACACCTCGTTCGACACCACCATGGACCAGTGGCGCAACAGCCTGGTGAGCTGGCGTTGCCACCTTTCCGAAGCCGAACGCAGCCGCCTCGGCGCGCCGCCGGGATGGAATTGCAAGGACGTGAAATTCTTTGTCGGCCGCGTTTCGTTCGATCAATTGGGCCCGGACCGGTCGGCGGCGCTCAACGCCGTCGAGACGCGGCTGAAGCTGCCGCCGGAACAGGTCGATATGCTGATCGCCGGCGGCCGCGATGCGCTCAAGGCCAACAAGGTGTTCCGCGAATTTCTCAACGCCGGGCCGCGGTTTCGGCCGCCGCCATCGCGGCCGCCGCGCAGCGCGCCGGTGGCGACGCCCGTGACCACGCCCGCCGCGCAACAGGTGCAGGCCGAGTGACACGGCCTTAGTGTCCTAATTTGGTCACAACGTCCTTGTGGGCGTTGGTTACTCGAGGTTTCATTGTGGAGGAAGGGTACACAATATGAGTAACATCAGCATGAAGTTGTTCGTAGGTGAGAGCGCCGAGAACGTCGAGCAAGAAGTCAACATCTGGCTTGCAAATACTTCAGAGGTTGAAATCATAAAGACCGAAGCGACAGTTTCACTAATTCCGATGCCCCCCAACGTTGGGGCCCGTGCCCCTATAGAGGAGCGATTCACCCTGAACATTTGGTACCGCCCAATACCGGTGACAACTTAAGACGTCGCCGCCACTGCTGCCGGCTTGATTAAGCCGCCATTTGAGCGTTGAATTTTGCCCTGTTCGTAACGGCGGCCATAACGCCGGCAAGACAAAACTTGCTTCGGGCCAAACCTTGCTTCGGGCCAAACCTTGCTTCGGGCCAAACCTTGCTTCGGGCCAAACCTTGCTTCGGGCAAAGTCTCGGGAGGAAAAATCATGGACGAGATGCAACGGCGCGCCTTCATGAAGGGCGCGGCCATCGGGGCGCTGGCGTTTTCCGTCGGCGGCGCCGAAGTCATGCTGACGCCGCGCCAGGCGCAGGCGCAGAACATTGCGCTGCGCACGCTCACTCCCGAACAGGCGGCGACGCTGGGCGCCATGGGCGAGGCGCTGGTGCCCGGCGCCAAGGACGCCGGCGTCGTCAATTTCGTCGATCAGCAGCTTTCGATTCCGCCCGAGCAGGCGCTGCTCGAAGCGCGCATCCTCAATGTGCGGCCGCCTTACGCAAATTTCTATCGCGCCGCACTCGGCGCCATCGAAGGCGCCAGCCAAGCCAAATTCAGCAAAGCCTTCGCCGCGCTGAGCGCGGCCGAGCAGCACGACTTCATCGATCTGATGCGCCAGAACAAGCTCGACGGCTGGAAGGGTCCGGGCGCGCCCTTCGTCTATTTCCTGTTCCGCACCGACGCGGTCGACGTGGTCTACGGCACCATGGAGGGCTACGCCCATCTCGGCGTGCCCTATCAGCCGCATATCGCACCGACGCAGAGCTGGTGAGGAGCCCATCATGGCCAACGAAAAAGTCGATGTCGTCGTCGTCGGTGCCGGCGCTTCCGGCTCGGTCTATGCCGCGGTGCTGGCGAAAGCCGGCAAGAAGGTCGTGCTGCTCGAGTCCGGCCCCGATTGGCAGCTCGGCGATCTGATCAGCTCGGACTTTTGGGGGCGCCGGGTCAAGCCGGCCGGCCCGCCGTTCCTGCTCGAAGGCAAGAATCCTTACGGCTACGTGTATCAAGCCGGTTGGGGTACCGGCGGCGCGGCGCTGCATTACTTCGCCAACTTCCCCCGCCTGATGCCGAACGACTTCAAGGTCAAAAGCACTTACGGCAAAGGCCTCGACTGGCCGATCGACTACGCCGACATCGCGCCGTACTGGGACAAAGTCGCCGACGACGTCGGCGTCTCCGGCGACGCCAAGGCCGAAGAAGTCTGGCGGCCGGCGGGAAAACCCTATCCGATGCCACCGATGAAGACCTTTCCCGGCGGCGAAGCCTGGAAGAAGGCGTTCGACAAGCTCGGCATGCGGCTCACGCCTGCCGCGGTCGGCATCAATTCGACCGAATACAAGGGCCGGCCGGCCTGCATCTATGACGGCTGGTGCCATGTCGGCTGCCCGATCGGCGCGCTGGCGAATCCGCTGGTCACTTATCTCGGCGACGCGCGCAAGGCCGGCGCCGAAGTGCGCGCGCACGCGACCGTCACCCGCGTTCTCACCAGCGCCGACGGCAAGAAAGCAACCGGCGTCGAATATTTCGACGCCAAGAAGGAAAAGCAGGTGCAGGAGGCGAGCGTCGTCGTGCTCGCCGCCTGGTCGGCGCAGAACCCGCGCATCATGCTCAACTCGGCGACCGACAAGCATCCGAACGGGCTCGCCAATGCCAGCGGGTTTTTGGGCAAATATCTCACCGCGCATTTCGCATCCGGCACCTCGGCAATGTTCGACGAGGACATGCAGCCCTATATGGGAACGATCGCGGCGCAGTATTTCTCCTACGACCTCTATGACAAGAACGCGCACAAGGATAAAGGCGCGTTCGGCTCGACCTTCATGGTGGCCGGCTCGGCGCAGCGCTACAGCGCGCTCGGCGGCGTCGCCAATGCGCGGGTCGATCTGTTCGGCGCGGAGCTTGCCGCCTTCATGAAGCGCGCGGCGCGCGGCTACACCCGGCTCAACGCCTTCGCCGAGGAAATGCCGCTGATCGACAACCGCGTCGAACTCGCCGGCGACAAGGACGAGTTCGGCATGCCGCTCGGCAAGATCACCCACAGCTTCAACGACGAGGCGGTGGCTTTGTTCAACGCCAATTTCGACAAGGGGCTGGAAATCGCCAAGGCGACCGGCGCCCAGGACGTCTGGTCGAACAAGGGCGCGATGCCGACCATCCATCTCATGGGCGGCACCATCATGGGCAAGAGCGCAGGCGACTCGGTGACCGACAGCTACGGCGCCACCCACGAGATCCCCAATCTCTGGATCGCCGGCCCCGGCATCTTCCCCACCAGCGGCGCGCCGAACCCGACCTACACCATCTTCGCGCTGTCGCTGCGCGGGGCGGAGAATTTGGCGAAGAATTGGGGGACGTTCGCGGGGTGAAATTCTTCCGCCCCCGCGATAGCGGGGGAGTGGGACCACTGGAGCTCGCGTAGCGAGCGAACCGTGGTGGAGGGGGCGCGTGACTCGAAGCTTCGTTGTCGCCGAAGGGCGATCGATGCGTTGAAGTCGAAGATATCCTTGAATCGTTTGTGGAGCGTTGCGGCCTGCGCCCCTTCCACCGCGCTTCGCGCGGTCCCCCTTCCCCGCTATCGCGGGGCAGGAAGGTTTACTCCGCCGCCGCCTTCGAATGCCCGAGCCGGCGGTTGAGGCTCTTCAACAAGTCCTCCGCCGCCTCCGCGATCACCGTGCCGGGGGGGAAAATCGCCTCGGCGCCGGCTTTCTTGAGCGCGTCGTAGTCCTGCGGCGGCACCACGCCGCCGACCACGATCATAATGTCGCCGCGGCCTTGTTTGGTCAGCTCGGCTTTCAGCTCCGGCACCAGCGTCAGATGCGCGGCGGCGAGCGAGGAGACGCCGAGAATGTGCACGTCGTTCTCCACCGCCTGGCGCGCGGCTTCGGCCGGCGTTGCGAACAGCGCGCCGATATCGACGTCGAAGCCGAGATCGGCAAAGGCGGTGGCGATCACCTTCTGGCCGCGGTCGTGGCCGTCCTGGCCGATCTTGGCGACCAGGATGCGCGGGCGGCGGCCTTCGTCGTCCTCGAATTGGCCGGCGAGTTTCTGCACCCGTTCGACGGCATCCGCCATGCCGACCTCCTGCCTGTAGACGCCGGAGATGGTTTTGATCTCCGCCTGATGCCGGCCGAACACCTCTTCGAGCGCCAGCGAAATCTCGCCGACCGTGGCCTTGGCGCGCGCCGCGTCGATGGCGAGCGCGAGCAGATTGCCGTTGCCGCCCGCGGCACTGCGCGTCAGCGTCGCCAGCGCCTCGGCGACCGCCTTGGGATCGCGCTCGCGCTTGAGCCGCGTGAGCTTGTCGACCTGCAATTGCCGCACCGCGGCGTTGTCGACTTTGAGAACGTCGATCGGCGCCTCGTGCTGCGGCCGGTATTTGTTGACGCCAATCACCGCTTGCGCGCCGGCATCGATGCGCGCCTGCGTGCGCGCGGCGGCTTCCTCGATGCGCAATTTCGGCAGGCCCGCCTCGATCGCCCGCGTCATGCCGCCGAGCGCCTCGACTTCTTCGATGTGGCCGAGTGCCTTGCCGGCAAGATCGTGGGTCAGCCGCTCGACATAGAACGAGCCGCCCCACGGATCGATCAACCGGGTGGTGCCGCTTTCCCGCTGCAGCACGATCTGGGTATTGCGGGCGATGCGGGCGGAAAAATCCGTCGGCAAGGCGAGCGCCTCATCGAGCGCATTGGTGTGCAGCGATTGGGTGGCGCCTTGCGTTGCCGCCATTGCCTCGATGGCCGTGCGCGCCACGTTGTTGAACACGTCCTGGGCGGCGAGCGACCAGCCGGAGGTCTGGCAATGGGTACGCAGCGACAGCGAGCGCTCGTCCTGCGGGTTGAACGGCTTGATCAGCCTGGCCCACAGCAGCCGCGCGGCGCGAAGCTTCGCCACCTCCATGAAATAATTCATGCCGATGCCGAAGAAGAACGACAGCCGCGGTGCGAAGCGATCGATGGCGAGGTTCGCGGCCAGCCCGGCGCGGACATATTCGACGCCGTCGGCCAACGTATAGGCGAGCTCGAGGTCGGCGGTCGCTCCCGCCTCCTGCATGTGATAGCCGGAAATCGAGATCGAGTTGAACTTCGGCATATGCGCCGAGGTGTAGGAGAAGATGTCGGAGATGATGCGCAGCGACGGCTTTGGCGGATAGATATAGGTGTTGCGCACCATGAATTCTTTGAGAATGTCGTTCTGGATGGTGCCGGCGAGTTTTTCCGGCGGCACGCCTTGTTCTTCCGCCGCCACGATATAGAGCGCCAGCACCGGCAGCACGGCGCCGTTCATGGTCATCGACACCGACATCAGGTCGAGCGGAATGCCGGCGAACAGCGTGCGCATGTCGTAGATCGAATCGATCGCGACGCCCGCCATGCCGACGTCGCCCGAGACCCGCGGGTGATCGCTGTCATAGCCGCGGTGGGTGGCGAGATCGAAGGCGATCGAGAGGCCCTTTTGGCCGCCGGCGAGATTGCGGCGGTAGAAGGCGTTGGAATCCTCCGCCGTCGAGAAGCCGGCATATTGCCGGATGGTCCACGGCTGGGTGACGTACATGGTCGGGTAGGGGCCGCGCAGGAACGGCGCGATGCCGGGGTAGCTGTCGAGGTATTCAACGCCGGCGAGATCGGCGGCCGCGTAGCGGCTCTTGACCGAGATACCCTCCGGCGTCGCCCACGGCGCCGCCGGCGCCGCGCTCGCGGCCGGCGCATCGGCAAAATCGATCTTGGCAAAATCCGGGATCTGGCTCATCGAGTCACCCGTTCTTCCCTTAGAATATCGTAGGCGGCCTGCAGTGTCGCCAGGACATCGCAACCATCGTGAATGAAGGTCTGCACCCCCGCCGCCCGCAGGATTGCTTCCTTCGTGCCGGGGCGTCCGGCCAAATAAACCAGCCGCGCGCCTGCGGCCTTGAGCGCGGCGGCTGCCGCTTCGGCCTCGCTGTCGTAAGTCTTGTCGGACCCGCACAAACATGCGAGCGCGGCGCCCGATGCCTTGAAGGCTGCGGCGAGCGGGGAGGGGCCTTGTTCGCCGCTCACCGCTTCGATGCCGCCGGCCTCGAAAAAGTTCTTGGCGAAATTGACGCGGGCATTGAAGTCGGCGGGCTTGCCGAGCGTGGCGAGGAACACTTTCGGCCGCGCGCCGGTTTGGGCCAAAATTTTGTCCGACGCGTCGCGGAGCTGTTCGAACGGTTCGCCGAGGCGGATGCGTGGCAGCGCCGCTGCAGTGACGGGCGCCTCGTCTTTCGGCAGCGCCGCCGGCGCCACGTCGAGCACCGTGGGCAAAACCTCGTTGATGTTTGGATATTCGTTGGTGCCAGTGAGAATGTCGGCGCGGCGGGCGACGGCGCGTTCGCGCTCGGCGCGCACCGCCGCGGCGTGGCGTTGAATAAGGCCGGTTTCCAGCGCCGCCCATACGCCGCCAGCCTGCTCGATCTCGCGGAAGGCTGCCCACGCCGCGGTGCAGAGCGCGTGGGTCATGGCTTCCAGCGCGCCGGAGCCGGCCGCGGGATCGCCGACGCGGGCCAGGTTCGACTCTTCCAAGAGCACAAGCTGGGTGTTGCGCGCGATGCGGCGGGCGAAAGCATCCGGCAGGCCGAGCGGCGCGGTATGCGGCAGCACCGTGACGGCATCGGCGCCGCCCAAACCCGCGGCGGCGACCGCGATCGTGGTGCGCAGCATGTTCACGTAAGGATCGTGCCTGGTCATCGTGCGCCAGGCGGTTTCGGCCGCGATCATGACCGGCTTCGGCGTCAGCCCGCAGGCTTGCTCGATGCGCGCCCACAGTTTCCGCGCGGCGCGGAATTTCGCCATGGTCAAAAACTGATCGGCATCGGCCGACAGCCGGAAATAGATCGCGTCGCGCGCGGCGGCGAGCGCCATGCCGTGCGCTTCGAGCGCGCGCAGGTAAGCGACCGCGCTCGCCAGCGCAAAGGCAAGTTCCTGCGCTTCCGATCCGCCGGCATTATGGATGATGCGGCCGTCGGCGACGGCGAACGGTCCGCGAAAACCGGCGCCGGCAAGCGCGCCGACCATCGCGGCGAACGATGGCGCAAGCTCGTCCCAGGTCCGCGGGCCGCGGCCGGACGCGGCAAAGCCGCCGACCGGATTGATGCTGGCGCGCAGGTCGACCTTCGCTGGCGCTATGCTCTGGCGTTTCACCAGTGCGGCAAATTCGTTGACCACATGCCGCGTCGCCGGCGAGAGATTGAGATCGATCGCCACGGCGGTGAGATCGATGCCGTCGAGCGCGCGCGCGAGCGTTGCCGGCGACGGATCGAGGCCAAAACCATTGGCGCTCACCGAGCCGGCGAACACCAGCACCAGCCCGCTGGCGCCGCTTTCCAGATCGTCGAGCGCCTGCGCGTTGGCGGCCGCCGGGTCGGGATGATCGACGCGCTGCATGACGGTCCAGGCCGCGCCGGGCGCCCGCCCCGCGATTGCCGTTGCCGCGGCGTCGCGCCGATAGAGCGGCTCGATGGTCAGGCCGTCATAGGTCCGGCTTTCGAGCCGCGCGAACGGCGCGCCTTTGAGCACGGCATCGACCAGGCCGCGCCAGGCTTCTGCCGTTGCCGGAGGGAAATCCGGGTTTTGTCGGTCCGTCATCGTCGCAAAATGCCATGCCGGTCACCGCCGGCCAACCGGTCCAACCGTGTAATTGGCGTGCCGATCATTTTTCACCTCTCCCCGCGTGCGGGAAGAGGTCGAGCGAAGCGAGGGTGAGGGGGCCTCTCCGCGATTCTGAGCGCTGCATTTATGTACCCAGCGGATAGGCCCCCTCACCCCACCCTCTCCCCGCACGCGGGGAGAGGGAGTCTAACGCCGTGCCAATTTTTCGATCCCACGGGTATCGACCCGGGCAAGCGCATCGCCGATCCGGATGCCCGCGATGACGCGGTCCGGTGCGATTTCGGCCAGCGGCACGAGAACGAAGGCGCGCTCGAACAGATGCGGGTGGGGCAGTGTCAGGGTGGCGTCGTTGAGGACGAGATCGTCGTAAGCCAGAACATCGAGATCGATGGTTCGCGGCCCCCAATGTTGTTCGCGGTCGCGGTCACGGCCGAGCGCGCGTTCGCAGGCTTGCGCACGCGCCAGCAGCGCGTGGGGCGTAAGCGTGGTCGAAACCGCGATGACAGCGTTGATAAAGGGCGGCTGGTCGGTGACGCCCCAGGGCGGGGTGCGGTAATCCGACGATCGCGCCAGAAGCCGCACGTCGGAGCCGTCGCACAAGATCGCGATGGCCTGACCGAAGGTTGCGCGCACGTCGCCGACATTGCCGCCGAGCGCGATGAACGCCTCAGCCATTTTTGCGATCTTGGCCGCGCTTCCGCGCGCGCTCGATGACGACACCGACGTCGTCGAAGGTCGCGGCGATCGGGGCATGCGGCTTGTGCACGGTGACGCGAATGCGGCGCACCTGGGGGTAGCGCTCCAGCACCGCCTCGGCGACGGCGCCGGCGGCCGCTTCCACGAGCCGATAACGGCGCGAGCAGAACGCGTCGGTCGCGGTCTGCACCACCTTGTCGTAGGAGACTGTGTGCTTGAGCATGTCGCTCTTCGAGGCCTCGGCCAGATCCATGTCGAGCACGAGATCGAGCTTGAAAGTCTGCCCGACCTTGGCCTCGTGCTGCATGACGCCGTGATAGGCGTGCAGCGCCAGCCCGCTGACAAAGACCGCGTCGCTCATCGCGCCCGCCTGATGGCGGCGGCGACGGCCAGCGCCTGCACCGTGGGCGCCACGTCGTGGACGCGGATGATGGCGGCGCCGTTCTCGACGGCCAGGAGATGCGCCGCGAGCGAGCCGCCAAGCCGCTCCGCCGGCTCCGACGGCACCACGGAATGGATGAAGCGCTTGCGCGAAGCACCGACCAGGAGCGGCAGGCCGAACTCGCGCCAGGCGTCGAGCCTGGCGATGCAGGTCAGGCTTTGCTCCGGCGTCTTGCCGAAGCCGATGCCGGGATCGAGCACGATGCGGTCGCGCGCAATGCCGGCGCGGGCGGCGATGTCGAGCGAGCGCTTAAAGAACGCCGTGACGTCGGCGACGATGTCGATCGACGGATCAGCCCTGTCACGGTTATGCATGACGATGACGGGGACGCGGTGCTCGGCGACGACGCGCGCCATGTCGGGATCGCGCTGCAGCCCCCAGACGTCGTTGACGATCGCCGCACCGGTCTCGAGCGCCCAGGCCGCGACCGCGGCCTTCATCGTATCGATCGAGACCGGTACGCCGAGCGCAACCACCGCCGGCAGGATCGGGGCAAGGCGGGCGCGCTCCTCGTCGATCGGCACGGCGACCGCGTTGCCGTAAGGCCGCGAGGATTCCGCGCCGATGTCGAGGATATCGGCGCCTTCGCCGGCAAGCCGCTTGGCCTGCACCATGGCCGCATGCGGATCGAGAAAGCGGCCGCCGTCGGAAAACGAGTCCGGCGTCACATTGAGCACGCCCATGACCAGCGGACGTCCCTTGTTAAGGAGGCCGCTTAACGCATTGGCGGAAGGCGCAGAACCGGCCGCCGGCGTGGCGGACAAATCGCGGCTTAGGGCCGTTTCCTTGACCATTGCTCGAGCGGTCCCTGGTGCCATCTCAGGGTGGCTTTGCGCGGTCGCTCAATGTGAGTCAAGCCACGGCGGGGCACCGCCGAGGGCCTGGAAAAACGCCGCGCCGGAAGCCGGTCAATACCGGATAATGGTCGGCAGCTTCTTGGCGCTTTCGATCCAGCGCTGCACCGTCTGCTTCTTCGGCAACAGCCGCACCAGATTGCGCTTATTGGCTTCGCGCATTTTGTCGACCAGGTGCTCGGGATTGCGGAATTTGAGCTCGTTGACGGTTTTGACGCCGACGGCGCGCAGCAATTCGGAATATTCCCAGCCAACCCCTTTGACCCGCATGCGGTCGGCGGCGGTGACCCAGCCGAGGATACGCTCGGAATTGGTGCCGGTCATTTCCGCAAGCTTGATCCGCTGCTTCGGCGTCTTGGCCGAGCGCAAAAGCCCGATAGTGGTGCGAATCCCCTCCGACTTGAGGATCGCGGCCGTGTCCGGCCCGATGCCCCGAATGTCGGTGATGGGATACGCCATCGGTGCCTCCCCCCGCCGCGCTCAAACGGCCTGCAAGAGGCCGGGGATGGCCGTCGCCGCGACCGCGTCGGCGCCGACTTGCACGCCGGTATAAGCGCGGAGGTCGCGGCTCACTCTTTGTATCTGCCCCATGCACAGCCTCACCGTCATCATGCGCATGCCCGCGCCCATTGCTCCGCCGTTGCCGTCGGCATTGTCGCTCACGGCTTGGCGCAGCAAGGTTTCGGCTCCTGCGAGCCTGGCCGAGCGCGGGTGCACCTTGTGTGATAGTTCTTCCATGACCAGGAAGTCGAAATGATCCCCACCGCTTTTCGGCAGCCATCGCGATCTACTTCGAGATCGGCGACCAGCCACCGACGAGTCCCCAACGCCATCCCCGCACTTTCGGCAGGTTTCGCTGCAATTAATGTACATTCCTCGGGGCGTGACAAGTATGCACCACCCGATCGGGGGCCATTTGAGGCGCTGCCGATGTCAAAGCGTGGCGGGCGTTGCAAAGATGCAACGCTATTTTGCTGCCGGACCAAAAAGAATGCTTAGGCCGACGTGGCAATGACAAAGCCTGCGCTGTAAATATCACACAGCAAGTGATGAGAAGGTGACCCATGACGGCATCGCAAGCCCTGCCCAAGGTTCTCGACCGCATCGACCGCGATCTTGACGCCAGCCTCGATCGCCTGTTTGCGCTATTGCGCATCCAATCGATCTCGACCGACCCGGCCTATGCGGCGCATTGCCGGACGGCGGCCGAATTTGTCGCCACCGACCTGCGCGGGCTCGGCTTCGAGACCAGCGTGCGGCCGACGCAGGGCCATCCGGTCGTGATCGGCAAAAGCGGCAACGGCAAAACCAACGGCGGCGCGCCGCGGGTGCTGTTCTACGGCCACTACGACGTGCAGCCGGTCGACCCGCTCGAGCTGTGGCAGACGCCGCCGTTCGAGCCGCGCATCGAGACGCTCGACGGCGGGCGCAAGATCATCGTCGCCCGCGGCGCCTGCGACGACAAAGGCCAAGCCATGACCTTCGTCGAGGCCTGCCGTGCCTTCAAGGCAATCACCGGCACGCTGCCGCTCGACATCACCATGATGATCGAGGGCGAGGAGGAGTGCGGCTCGAAGCATTTGTTCGGCTTCGTGCGCGACAATGCCGCCGAATTGCGGCGCGACCTGGCGCTGGTGTGCGACACCGGCATGTGGGACGCGGCGACGCCGTCAATCACCACGTCGCTGCGCGGCCTGGTCTACGAGGAGGTCCGGCTGACTTGTGCCGACAGGGACCTGCATTCGGGGCTATTCGGCGGCGCCGCGCGCAATCCGATCCATGTGCTCGCCGACATTCTATCGGCCATGCACAATGCCGACGGCGGCGTCACCATCCCGGGCTTTTATGACGGCGTCCACGATCTGCCGCCCGACATCAAAGCCGATCTTGAAGGCCTTGGGCTCACTGCGGAAAAATTCCTCGGCCCGATCGGGTTGAAAATCCCGGCCGGCGAAAAGGGCCGCATCCTGCTCGAGCAAATCTCGACGCGGCCGACCGCGGAGGTCAACGGCATCATCGGCGGCTATACCGGGGAGGGGGCCAAGACCGTGATCCCCGGCAAGGCCAGCGCAAAGGTCTCGTTCCGTCTGGTCGGCAGCCAGGACCCGGAAAAGATCCGCAGCGCCTTCCGCGATTTTGTCCGCGCCCGCGTGCCGGCGGATTGTTCCGTGGAGTTCGGCAATTTCGGCTGCAATCCGGCATTCGAGGTGGCGTTCGATAATCCGGCGCTCGGCAAGGCGCGCACCGCGCTCGCCGAGGAATGGGGCAAGAAGGCGGTGACCGTGGGCGCCGGCGGCTCGATCCCCATCGTCGGCGATTTCAAGACCGTGCTCGGCATGGACAGCTTGATGGTCGGCTTTGCGCTGGACGACGACCGGGTCCATTCGCCCAACGAGAAATTCGACTTAAAATGCTTCCACAAAGGCATCCGCAGCTGGGCGCGGATCTTGGCGGCGCTGGCCGGGTAGCCATTGGCGCGTTGCGACGTTAAGCAGAGCCATGGATTCGCTGACGCCGCAGCCGTCACTGCTGCGCCATCGCTCGTTCGTGCTGTTCTGGGGCGCCCGCACCTCGACCAGCGGCGCTTACCAGATGCAAGCGGTCGCCGTCGGCTGGCAGCTCTACGATCTCACCAACGATCCGCTCGACCTCGGCCTGGTCGGCTTGATGCAGTTCTTTCCCGTCGTCGCGCTGGCCTTGGTGATCGGCCAGACCGCCGATCATTTCGACCGCCGCGCCATTGCCGGTACCTGCCAGGTGGTCAAGGCGATCTGCGCCGCGCTGTTCGCGCTCGGCACCTTGCAGGGCTGGCTCGATCGCTCCTCGATCCTGGCGCTGATCCTGATCACCGGCACCGCGCGCGCCTTCGAGGCGCCGACCCTGCACTCGATCGTGCCCGGCATCGTGCCGCGTTCGCTGTTGCCGCGCGCCATTGCCGCGTCCGCGACCGCGCAGCAGACCGCGATCATCTGCGGTCCGGCGCTCGGCGGCTTTCTCTATGTGCTCGGGCCCGCGGTGGTCTACGGGCTGTGCACGGTGATTTTCGTCACCGCCTGCATTCTCATCAGCTTCGTTGAAGGCAAGCACCGCGCCGAGCAAAGAAAGCGCGTCAGCTTCGAGACGCTGTTTGCCGGCTTCGCCTATATCCGCGACCATCCGATCCTGCTCGGTGCCATCTCGCTCGATCTGTTCGCCGTGCTGTTGGGCGGCGTCACCGCCCTGTTGCCGATCTATGCCCGCGATATTCTCGATACCGGCCCGTGGGGGCTTGGCCTGTTGCGCTCGGCGCCGGCGGTCGGCGCGCTGTCCATGTCGGTGTTTCTGGCGCGCCATGCCATCGAACGCCGCGCCGGCCTGCTGATGCTCAGCACCGTCGCCGTGTTCGGCCTGGCTTCGACGGTGTTTGCGCTATCGACTGGGCTCGCGCTCTCCTTCGCCGCGCTGGTGGTTTACGGTGCGGCCGACGCCATCAGCGTGGTGATCCGCCAGTCGCTGGTGCAGACGCGCACGCCCCACGACATGCTGGGCCGCGTCATGTCGGTCAACTCGATGTTCTCGGGCTCCTCGGGCACGCTCGGCGAATTCCGCGCCGGCGCGCTCGCCGCCTGGATCGGCGCCGTGCCGTCGGCGCTGATCGGCGGGGTCGGCGTGATGCTGATCGCGCTCGCCTGGTTCCGGCTGTTCCCGGCGCTGCGCGGCATCGAGCGGCTGACCGGGGAGACCGGCGACCGCGTTCCGGATGACGCCGTCACGGCGGAATGACGCACCTGCCTCGGCCGCCAAACCTGCTATCCTGATTGCATCTGGCCTGCCGAAGGCGCGCGGCGCTGCAAGACCGACCCGCCGATCAACAATTACTTTGCGACAATCAGGGAGGGATCACCCATGAAAAAGCTGCTTCTTGTCGCCGTGGCCGCGATCGCGGTCGCGCTATTCAGCCCGGCGCTGCGCGCCGACGATTATCCCAGTCGGCCGGTCACCATTACCGCCGTGTTCGGGCCCGGCAGCGCCAGCGACACCATTTGCCGCATCATCGCCGACAAGCTCGGCCCGGCGCTCGGACAACCGGTCATCGTCGAGGATCGTCCGGGCGCGGACGGCGCGGTGGCTGCGCTCTACGTCCATCACGCCAACGCCGACGGCTATACCCTTTTGATGGGAACCAATTCGCCGCTGTCGGCCGATCCGTTCCTGCACAAGGACATCAACTACGATCCGATCAGGGATTTCGTGCCGGTCACGCGGGTCGGCAGCTTTACGCTGATCCTGGTCGTCGATCCGAAACTGCCGATCCATTCGGTCAAGGAGCTGGCCGACTATGCCAGGGCCAATCCCGGCAAGCTGACCTACGCCAGCGGCAATACCGCCGGCATCGTCGGCATGGAGACCGTCAAGCGCTGGGCGGAGCTCAGCATCCTGCACGTGCCCTACAAGAGCACACCGCCGGCGATCGAGGACATCATTGCCGGCCGCGTGTCGATGATGTTCGCCGATTTCACCACCGCCATACCGCACGTGACCGCCGGGACGCTGCGGCCGCTCGCGGTGTCGCGTATCAAGCGCAGCACGCTGTTCCCGGACCTGCCGACCATGGACGAGGCTGGTGTCAAGGGCTTCAATCTCGATACTTGGGCCGGCCTCGTCGCGCCGACCGGCACGCCGCCGGCCGTCGTCAACAAGCTCAACGCCGCCTTGCGCAAGATCATCGACAGCCCGGAGGTCCAGGCCAAATTCAAGAACGTCGGCTTCGAGGGCTTTTCCTCGACACCCGAGGAGCTCGGCGACTACATCAAGGTCCAGCTCGGCGAATGGGGCAAGATGGTCAAGGACGCCGGCATCCAGGCCGACTGAAGACGCGGATCGGCTCGTTACGCGTGCTGCAAAACGCCGTGCGCCGCCAAGGTTGCCTATTCCTTCTTCGGCTCAGGCTGGGGCTGCTGTTGTTGCTGGGCGGGTTGCTGATGCGCCTCGGCCGGTGGCGGAACCGGTCGGCGTTCCATAGCCTCGGCTTGCGCGAGAGCTTCGGCGGCCAGTCGCTCGAGCTCTTCGGCATCATCACGCGGCCCACGCTCGCGCGCCTTGAGCGCCAGCGCGAATAGCCGTGTGGCGCGATCCCGCAGTCGCTCGGCGTCACTCATGCCGTTTTCCGTGCAGTTCTCCTGTCAACGCCGGATTGGAAGCATCGTTGCGCCAGATCGGCAATATGTGCGGAATTAAAACGGCAATTACACTTGGCGCTTCAGCCGCGCCTGCGGCACCCATGGAACTTTACGGTTCCGCCGAGTTTGCGGGGGGGGGGAAATCAAAGGTCGGCATTGCAAATGTAGCGTCAGCGCAACGCGCTGCTCTTTCCAAGGCGTCGTTCCTTCACACAAACTGCGCGCCGGCCCATCGCGAACGCCGCTAATCCGCCTGATGACGCACCACCAGCACCGAGCAGGTGGCATAGCGCACCACGTGCCCGGCATTGGAGCCGAGGAAATAAGTGCGCAAGCCGGTGCGATGCGAGCTCATGACGATCAGGTCGGCGTTCATCCGCTTGGCCTCGTCGAGGATTTCGCGATCGACATTGCCCTGCAGCACGGCGGTCGAAATCTTCCCCGGCGGCAGTCCGGCTTCGCTGGCGACGATGGTAATCGCTTCCTCCGCCGAGGCGCGCTGCTGCGCCTCGAAATCGGGCGGCACGTATTCGGCGAGCATCGCCGGCGTGATCGGCAGGACGTTGACCAGGCGCAGCGAGCCGTTCGACTCGTTCGCCATCATCACCGCGGTGGCGATGGCGGGTTTGGCCAATTCGACATCGGCAAGATCGATCGGCACCATGATGCGTCTGTACATGTCTTGCCCCCTTTTCGCCCCTTGTCAGGCTTTCAATCGGTCGCGGCAGCGATCAGCTTCGGCGTGACGAAACGCTCCAGCCGGCCGGCGTGCCGATGCAGTTTCGACCAGTCGTCGAACGCGAGATCGATGACGACGAGGCCCGAGGTCGGCAGCTTCTCCGCCACCCGCTCGCGCGCTTCGACGTCGCCCGAGGCGATCAGCTGCACCGCGGCGTCGTGCAGGCCGGGATTGTGGCCGACCACAAGCAGGCTGTGCGCGCCGCGCGTCTCGCCGATGATCTTGAACAAGGCGTCCGTCGCCGCGTTGTAGATGCGCTCGTCGTTGACGAGCCGCGGCGCTTTGGTGAAAGCCGGCGCCAGCAGCGCCCAGGTTTCCTGGGCGCGCTTGGCCGGCGACACCAGCGCCAAATCGGGAATAAAGCCATGGCGGGCCATATAGGCGCCGATCACGGCTGCGTCGTCGCGGCCGCGCTTGGTCAATTTGCGGTCGCGATCGCGCTGGCCGCCCTCGGCGCGCTCGGTCTTGGCATGGCGCAGCAGCATCAAACGGCGCATGGCGGCAATGTCGCTTTCCGGGCCGAGGGAGTCTAGTGTGCGCCCCGCCGCGGCGGCCCGGAACAGCCTTTGGACATGAGCGAAACCGAGACCACAGCCTATGGCCAAAGCTGGTACGCCGCCACCATGGTGGACGCGCCGCGGCGGCCGGCGCTCCACGTCGACCTCGATATCGACGTCTGCGTCATCGGCGGCGGCCTCGCCGGGCTGACGACGGCGCGCGAACTGGCGCGGTCCGGCTGGTCGGTGGTGCTGCTGGAGGCCGGACGGCTGGCGGCGAATGCGTCGGGCCGCAATACCGGCTTCGTGCTGCCGGGCTTTGCCGCCGACCCGGAAAAGCTGATCGGCCGCATCGGCTTCGAGCGCACCAAGTCGCTGTGGGCGCTGTCCCAGGCCGGGCTCGATTATGTCCGCAACGCCGTCCAGGAGGAAGGCGCCGCCGGCATCGATCCGCAGCCCGGCTGGCTCTACGTCTCCAAGGTCGACAACGGCGACGAATTTTTGAGCCTGGTGCGGCTTCTCAACGATCTCGGCTGCGAGATCGAAGGCTGGCCGACCGAGCGCGTGCGCGCGGTGCTGCACAGTGAGCGCTACTATCACGCCATCAATTATCTCAACGCCATCGCCATCCATCCGCTCAATTACGCGCTCTCGCTCGCGGCCGCCGCGGAACGCGACGGCGCGCGCATTTTCGAAGGTACGCCGGCGCTGGCGATCGATCCGGCCGGCGTGCGCAAGCGCATCGTCACGCCGGGCGCGCGGCTGCGCGCCAACCACGTGGTGCTCGCCGGCAATGTGCAGATCGGAGGGCTGATGCCGCGGATCGCCGCCACGCTGTTGCCGATCACCACCTATGTGATCACCACCGCGCCGCTCGGTGCAAAACTCGGCGAGGTGGTCGGCTATCGCGGCGGCATCAGCGATACCGATCTCGCCGATAATCACTACCGCATCGTCGGCGGCGACCGCTTGATGCTGTCGGGCCGCTCGACGACCTGGGCGCGCAATCCGCGCCGTTACGTGCGCGCGCTGGCCGCCGACATCAAAAAAACCTATCCGCAGCTCGGCGAAGTCGCCGTCGACTATGCCTGGGCCGGCACCTTGGGCAACACCGTGCACCGCATGCCGCAGATCGGCGAGCTCGGTGCCGGCGTCTGGCTCGCGTCCGGCTTCGGCGGCCATGGGCTCAACACCACCGCCATGGCCGGCAATCTCATTGCCCGCGCCATCGTCGAGGGCGATCAGACCTGGCGGCAATTCACGCCGTTCGAGCTGGTGTGGGCCGGCGGCGCCGCCGGCCGCGTCGCCATTCAGCTGCGCGCCTGGATCAAGCGTTACCGCGACCGCATCGTCGAGCGCCGCGCGCATGCCCGCGAAATCGCCCACCGGCAGGCGCGCGAGGCAGAGCTTTTGGCGGAAGCTGCGGCGCGGGCGCAGGAAGCCGCGGCGCGGGCCGCTGCGGCGCAACAAAATGCCGCGGCGGAAGAAGCGGCCCGCTATGCCGAGCCTGTCGCCGCCGAGGAAGCCGAGCCGCTCGCCCGGCCCGCGGCGGGCCGGCATCGGTCGAGGCGCCGCAAGCGGCGCGAGCGCAGCGAAGGCGTGAGTTGATTTTAGGGAAGCATGATCTTTTCGGAAAACCGGCTTCCATCCCCGGATCAAGTCCGGGAACGGGCATTTTCCGGATCATGCTCAAATCTTCTCGAAATGAATCTGCTCGGCCACCGCCGTCCATTTGGCGATGTCGGCGATCAGCCGTTTCTTGAATTCGGCCGGCGTCGACGGCGAGGGTTCGTTGCCGAACGTGTGCATGCGCTCGATCGTCGCCGGGTCTTTGAGGATGCGCACCGTCTCGGCGTTGAGCCGATTGAGGATCGGCTCTGGCAGCCCGGCCGGCGCGATCAGGCCCTGCCAGGCGCTGACGTCGAAACCCGGCACGCCGCTTTCGGCGATGGTCGGCGCCGCCGGCAGCGCGAAATATTCCTTGGCGCTCGTCACCGCGAGCGCGCGCAGTTTGCCGTTGCGGATGAATTCCATCATGGTCGCCGGCGGATCCATCATGAAATCGAGCCGGCCGCCGACCAGCTCCATCACCGCCGGCGCGCTGCCGCGATAGGGCACGTGCAGCACCTTGATCTTGGTCTCGATGGCGAACAGCTCGATGGCCAGATGCGGTCCGGAGCCGACGCCCGGCGTGCCGTAGAGCAGGGGATTTGGCCTTTTGCGCGCGGTCGCGATCAGTTCGGCGACGCTCTTGATGCCGCTCTCGACATTGGTCGCCATGACATAGGGATATTCGGAAGCGAGCGTGATGGTGGTGAAGTCGTCGACGGAGCGGTACGGCAGATTGGCGAAGGTCGCCGCCGCGCTGGCGTGCCCGGACGGGATGACGCTGAGCGTATAGCCGTCGGGCACCGCGCGTGCGACCTGCGTGGCCGCCACCGTGCCGGATGCGCCGGGCCGCGACTCGACGATCACCGCCTGGCCGAGCGAGCGCGACAGGCCGTCGGCGAGGAGCCGGGAGATGATGTCGGACGGGCCGCCGGCCGGGAAGCCGTGAATGATGGTGACGGTGCGCGTCGGCCAGTCCGTCTCCGCGCGCGCGTTGCCAACCAACGAAAGACCGGCAAGTCCGCCGACGACGGCGCGGCGCGTGAGCTTTTTGGTCATCGTGCGTCCTCCCGATGTAGCCCGGATTGAGCATAAGCGAAATCCGGGGTGAGCGTTCCGCCCAACGGATCGCTCCCGGCTTTCGCTGCGCTCAAGCCAGGCTACGAGTTTACCGTCCCTCGCGCCGTGCCATGAACGCCAGCCGTTCGAACAGGTGCACGTCCTGCTCGTTCTTGATCAGCGCGCCGTGCAGCGGCGGGATGAGTTTCTTCGGATCGCGCTCGCGCAGCGTTTCCGGTGCGATATCCTCGACCATCAAGAGCTTGAGCCAGTCGAGCAGTTCCGAGGTCGATGGTTTTTTCTTCATCCCGGGCACGTCGCGGATTTCGTAGAACAGTTTCAAGGCTTCGGCGACCAGGCGATGCTTGATGCCGGGAAAATGCACCTCGATGATCGCGCGCATGGTGTCGGGATCGGGGAAGCGGATGTAGTGGAAGAAGCAGCGGCGCAAAAATGCGTCCGGCAATTCCTTCTCGTTGTTGGAGGTGATGACCACGATCGGCCGGCGCCGGGCCTGCACCGTCTCGCCGGTCTCGTAGACGAAGAACTCCATGCGGTCGAGCTCTTGCAGAAGATCGTTGGGGAATTCGATGTCGGCCTTGTCGATCTCGTCGATCAGCAGCACCGGCCGCTCGTCGGCGACGAAGGCGTCCCACAATTTGCCGCGCTTGATGTAGTTGCGGATGTCCTTGACGCGGGCGTCGCCGAGCTGGCTGTCGCGCAGCCGCGTCACCGCGTCGTATTCGTAAAGCCCTTGCAGCGCCTTGGTGGTCGACTTGATGTGCCACTCGATCAGCGGCGCCGAGAGCGCCTTGGCGATCTCGATCGCCAGCACGGTCTTGCCGGTGCCCGGCTCGCCTTTGACCAATAACGGCCGCTCCAGCGCGATCGCGGCATTGACGGCAATTTTCAGATCATCGGTGGCGACGTAGGCGCGGGTGCCTTCAAAGCGCATGAGGATTCTTCCGGTGTGGATTTTGTTGGCGCATGATCTTATCCGAAAACCGGGGACCACCCCCGGATCAAGTCCGAGGGCGGGCTTTTTCGGGATCATGCGCGGGTGAATTAGAACACGGCAAACTTGTCGCTCACAAGGCGCCGCGGCTCGGTCATGCCGTGACGCGGAGCGTTCCGACCCGGCAATATCTGCCGATAGGTCGGCATATCCGGCCCCGGGGGCAACCGCGCTGTCCCGTCTAAGACATTGATATATAATGATAAATACACTGGCACGCGGATTGCTGGGAGGTGCACGGCGTTGGGCCATCCCTCGCGCGGCCCCACTTCGTGACGTTGAGGATCGAGTTGGAGAGGTAATGTCATGGGTATCTTCGATGCATTGACCACCGCGGTGTCCGGTCTGCAGGCACAGGCGTTCGCGCTGCAAAACATTTCCGGCAACATCGCGAACTCCCAGACCGTCGGCTACAAGGAGACGAACACCGCCTTCGATGCGCTGGTCTCGCAAGCCGCATTGGGCGAGCAGACGTCGGGCGGCGTGTTCGCCACCTCGGTCGCCAGCAACGGCGTGCAAGGCACCATCCAGAACGAGACCGTCACGACCGACATGGCCATCAACGGTCAGGGCTATTTCGTGGTGACGCAGCCAACGGGAAATTCCGGCACCACGCCGCAATTCAGCGGCGTCAACGATTATACCCGCCGCGGCGATTTTCAGATGGACAACAACGGCTTTATGGTCAACGGCGCCGGCTATTATCTGATGGGCATTCCGGTCAATCCCGCCACCGGAGCTGCCACGAGCAGCTCTCCTCAGGTTTTGCAATTCAACAGCAATTTCCTCCCGGCGCAGGCGACGACGAGCATCAACTATGCAGCAAACCTGCCAAGCGCTCCGCCGACCGGGGTGCTCAATCCTGCCTCCTACCACGCCAATCCTCTCGACGCCGCGAGCGGCGGGACCGGCACGGTGCAGGGCCAAGACGCTGCGACATTCACGAACGGTTCGCTCGACGGCGGTTCCATCACCGCTTACGATTCGCTCGGCAATCAGGTCGACGTTCAGTTCCGCTGGGCCGAGACAGCGAGCTCCGGCGGCAACAATTCGTGGCAGCTGTTCTATCAAACGAACACGACCGCAACCGGGACCCAGGTCGCGTGGCAAAACGTCGGCACGACCTTTACGTTCAATTCAAGCGGCCAATTGACCTCGCCCACGTCGAGCAGCCTGACAATGTCAGGTGTGGCAGTGAACGGCGACACGGTCGGCAATGTGACGCTGAATTATGGTCCCAACCTGACACAATTCGCGTCCACGACCGGCAGCGTGCAGGTCACGAGCCTCACCCAGAACGGCTTTGGCGCCGGCTCGCTGCAATCGCTCTCGGTCGCCAAGGGCCAGGTGGTCGGCTCGTTCTCGAACGGCCAAACCGTCGCTTTGGCGGACGTCACGGTGGCGACGTTCAACGGCCAGGATTCGCTGCAGCCGCTCGACGGCGAGGCTTTCGCGGCTACGCCTGAATCGGGCAATCCGAACTTCTCGGGCACCGGCACCGTCGTCGGCAGCTCGCTCGAGGCTTCGAACGTCGACATCGCCACCCAGTTCAGCCAGTTGATCGTGGCGCAGCAGGCCTATTCGGCCAACGCCCGCGTCATGACCACCGCCAATCAGATGATCCAGAGCCTGCTCCAGGTCATTCAGTGATGTCATCCCGTGAGGAGCGGCGGCTCCTCGCCGGCAACAGCGTGATTTTTTGCGCGGACGGCTAGAGCCATGAGCCTTTCCCAAGCGCTGTCGGTCGCATTGGCGGGCATCCATGTCACCCAGCAGGGCCTCTCGGTCATTGCCGGCAACGTGGCGAATGCCAACACGCCCGGCTATGTCGATCAGACCGTCACGTCGGTCGAGGTCACAAGCGGCGGCAGCGCCGGCTCCGGCGTCGATTCGAGCGGCATCAACCGCAATCTCGACGCGCTCCTGCAAAGCCAGCTGTGGACCGAAAGCTCCGGCGGCTCCTATGCCGATACCGCGGCGCGGCTTTATCAGCAGCTGCAGCCGATCTACGGCACGCCGGGATCGTCGTCGTCGTTCGACGCGGTCTTCAATAATTTCACCGGCGCCCTGCAGGCGCTCGCCACCAACCCGAGCTCGTATTCCGGCCAGGCCGCGGTCATCGGCGCGGCGCAGGCGCTGGCGCAAAATCTCAATGCGATGACGGCCGGCGTCCAGCAATTGCGCAGCCAGGCCGAGGCCGGGATCGCCGCCGACGTGCAGAGCGCCAATACGGCGCTGGCGCAGATCGCCGATATCAATCGGCAGCTCGAATTGGCCAAGCCCGACGCCGCGACCGCGACGCTCGAGGATCAGCGCGACCAGGACGTCGGGCAGCTGTCGCAGCTGATGAACGTGCGCGTGGTGAAGAATGCGAACAATCAGTATTCGCTGTTCACCTCGACCGGCCAGCAGTTGGTCAGCGGCACGCAGGCGTCGCAGCTGAGCTTCAACGACGTCGGCACGCTGTCGGCGACGGCACTGTGGAGCGCCAATCCGAGCCAGGACGGCGCCGGCACCATCACGCTGACGTCGCCGTCGGGCACCCCAAGCGACCTGATTGCTTCCGGCGCCATCCAGTCGGGCGAGATCGGCGCCTATCTGCAGATGCGCGATGCCATCCTGCCGCAGGCGCAGAACCAGCTCGACGAACTGGCCAATCAAATGTCGCAGGCGCTGTCGAACCAGACCACGGCGGGCACGCCGGTGGTGGCCGGCAGCCAGAACGGGTTCAACATCGACGTCGGCGGACTGTCGGCCGGCAATTCGGTGCAGCTCACTTATACCGATCCCGGCAATGTCCAACATGCGATCAGCATCGTGGCGCTGGGCCCGGGCGGCTCGCTGCCGCTGCAGACCTCGCCGTCCAATCCGAACAATCAGATCATCGGCGTCAATTTTTCAGGCGGCATGGCCGCGGTGGTGACGCAGCTCAACGCCGCGTTTGGAACGCACCTGCAGTTCTCCAATCCTTCCGGCACGGTGCTGCAGGCACTCAACGCCAGCGCCACCACCAACGTCGTCAATGCGCTCTCGGCGACCGCGACGGTCACCGCGCTGACCAGCGGCAGTCCGCAATTGCCGCTGTTCCTCGACGGCACGGCGCCGATCACCGACGCGCTCACTGCGGCAGGCTCGCAGACCACCGGACTTGCCGGCCGCATCGCGGTGAATGCGGCGGTCGCCGCCGCGCCGGCAAGCCTCGTCGCTTACGCCGCGAACACCACCGCGGGCGACCCGACGCGGCCGAACTTTTTGCTCAGCCAGCTGACCGGCGCCAAGCTCAGCTATGCGCCGACAACCGGCATCGGCAGCGCACAGCAGCCGTTCAGCGGCACGCTCGCCGATTACCTGAGCGCCATGATGAGCCAGCAAAGCCAGGCGGCGAATGCGGCGACCAATTTGCAGCAGGGCCAGGACACCGTGGTCTCAGCCTTGCAGCAGCGCTTCAACAGCACGTCGGGCGTCAGCATCGACACTGAATTGTCGAACCTCATCGCGCTGCAAAACGCCTATGGCGCCAATGCGCGGGTGATGTCGACGATCCAGCAAATGATGTCGACGTTGCTCCAGACGGTGCAGTAATGAGCATCACCGGTCCCGGATCGGTCACGGCCGCCAATATCCAGGCCGTGACCAATATGACCAAGCAGCTCGACACGTTGAGCGCGGAGCTCGGCAGCGGCAAGGCGGCGCAGACCTATTCCGGCCTCGGCTCGCAGGCCGGTCTCGCGTTGTCGCTCAATCGGCAGCTTGCGGCGATTACGGCCTACGGCAACGCCGCCACCACGGCCGGTACGACGTTGACGGTTGCGCAATCGGTGCTGAGCCAGCTCGACGGCAGCCGCAATTCCGTGATCCAGGCGGTCGGTCAGCAAGGCACATTTGCGCTCAACGGCAACGGCCAGACGCCGACCCAGGGCGCCGCGTCGGCGCAGCTCGGCGAGATCCTGTCGCTGCTCAATACCCAAGTCGGCAACAATTACATTTTCTCCGGCAGCGCCACGACGACACCGTCGGTTGCGAGCAGCGACGAAATCCTCAACGGCAACGGAGCGCAGGCCGGCCTCGTCCAGGTGACCAACGAACGCCTGCAAGCCGACGTCGGCACCGGCACCGGCCGCCTGGTGGTCGGCGGCGCGGGTTCGAGCGTGTCGCTCGCCGACGATTCCGCGACCTCGCCGTTCGGTTTCAAGGTCGCAAGCATCATCTCGAATCTGACCGGCGCCATCGTGACGTCGAGCGCGCCGCCGTCGCTTTCGGTCAATCTCGGCGCCAATCCCAACGCCGGCGACACCATCGCGTTCGGCCTGACCTTGCCCGACGGCTCGAGCCAGACCATCACGCTAGAAGCGACCACGGCTTCGCCGCCGGGCGCCAACCAGTTCACCATCGGCGCCAACGCCAATGCGACCGCGGGCAATCTGCAAACCGCGCTGTCGGGCGCGATCACGAGCCTGGCGCAGACCGCGTTGCCGGCCGCCTCCGCGATCGCCGCCGCCAATGACTTTTTCAATTCGAACCCGCCATTGCGCGTCAGCGGCGCGCCGGCCACCTCCACGTCGCTCGTGGCCGGAACCCCCGCCAATACGGTGTTCTGGTATACCGGCGAATCCGGCGCGACGCCGGTGCGCCAAACCGCGCTGGCCCAGGTCGGCCCCTCGACCACCGTCGCCTATGGCATGCGCGCCAACGAGCAGGCGATCACCTCGCTCGTCGCCAATGTCGCCGTGCTGGCGGCGGCAACCTATTCGCCGAGCGATCCGAACGCGCAGTCGAGCTACCAGGCGCTCAGCCACAAGGTTGCGGCCAATCTCGACGGCCAGCCGGGCACGCAAGCGATCAGCGACATCGCCGCCGACCTGGTCAATGCGCAGACCACCATGAGCAACGCCTCGAACCTGAACACGCAGACCCAGACCACGCTGAACGACATGATGCAGAGCATCGACGGCGTGGACCAGAATCAGATCGGCGAGCAGATCCTGACGCTGCAGAACAGCTTGTCGGCGTCGCTGTCGGTCACGGCACGGCTCGCGCAATTGAGCCTGGTGAATTATCTGAAGTAGCGAATGGCGAATAGCGAATAGCGAATAGCGAAGTGGCGAATAGTGCTCCTATTCGCCGCTCGCCATTTCGCTATTCGCAAACTTTCTAAGCTTTGCCGCGCAGGCCGGCGGCGATGCCGCGGTTGATGCGGATCAGCGACTCGACGTGCTCCGGCTTCGGCTTGGTCATCAGCGAGAACGTCTCGCCCATGACGAATACGCCGAGATTGGCCAGGTTCTGCCGCACCTGCGCCGGCAATTTGCTGTCGTCGCTGGTCACCGAATCGATGAACACGGTCCAGAGCTTGCGATTGTACATGAGCGCCTCGCTCAGTCCGGTCGGCTTGTCGCGCCAGGAATCGTGCACCGCCTGCAGCTTCGCCGCCGCCTTGAGCAGCAGGCTTGCTTCCAGTTCACGCGGGCTGAGCGTCTCCTTGGCGGCCTTCGCGTATGCGTTGCTGGCGTAATGCATGGTCGAGCAGTTCCTTTTCGTAGGCGATGAGCTTGCGCGTTTCCTTTAAGGCTTTGTACAGCTCGCCTGTTAAGATTCGATTATTGATGCTTTCAATGTAGGGCCGCGTGCTCGGCGCCGCTTTGATGATCTCGCGGACCAGGCGGAAATACAGCGCATGATGGTCTTCCGGCTGCTTCGCCGTGTACATCAGCTGCACGGCGAGATAGATGCGCTTCGCCGGGCTGTCGGCGCGGCTCAGCGTCATGATGTCTTTTTCGCGCAGGATCGGGACCTTGCCGTCGATGGTCAGCCGCGTGCGCTGATCGGCGTTGGTGATGACGCAATCGCCGAGGATGATGCGCTCGCCGGGCTTGAGTTCGAGCTTGAGGGCCACGTTCGAATCCTCGAAAAGCCGATCTATAGTTGCCAATGCCGGTTAAGACCTGGCTAAGCCGCCGGTTTCGATCGTCGCCATTCGCCATCGAAAAGAAAAACGGCGGGGCTTTCGCCCCGCCGTTTCGTAGGCCTGTACCAGAAGGTATTACGGGAACAGCTTGAGGACCGACTGGTTCGCCTGGTTGGCGATGGACAGCGCCGAGATTTCCAGCTGCTGCCGCGTCTGCAGCGTCAGCAGGTTGGCGCTTTCCTGGTTCTGGTCAGCCAACACCAGGTTGCTGGCGCCGGTCTGCAGCGTGTTGATCATGTTCTGCTCGAACGTCTGCCGGGTCTGGATCGTACCCGAGTTCGTGCCGAACGTCTCAGTCTGCGCACGCACGGTGGTGATCGCCGCATTGATCGCGGTTTCGGTCGACGTGATGTTATTGTTGTCGAGGAACCCGGTGCCGGAGATGGTCGAAAGCCCGAGGCCCTTGGAGTTGAAGGTGACGCCGTTGATGGACAGCGAGCTGGTGCCATTCTCGTTGAACAGCACCTGCAAATTGTCGCCGTTGAGCAGGTTGACGCCGTTATACGAGGAGTCGCCGGCGAGCTGATTGACCTGCGTCAGGATGTTGTTGTAGTTGCTCTGCAGCGTGACGCGGGTGGCCGAGGTCGGCGCGACGGCGTTGTCGACGGTGGCGCTGGTGGTCACGCCGAGCGCTGCAGACTCCGCATTGGCCTTGACGGTGAACGCGGTGGTGTTGGTGTTGCCGGTCAGCACTAGGTGGCCGCTGCCGTCGTCGCTCGCGGTCACTGCGCCATTGGCGCCGAGGCCGGACACGGCGTTGATCTGCGCTTCGATCGCGGTCAGCGCCTCGCTCGCGGTGATCGCGACCGTGTAGCTGGTGGCGCCGACATTGATCAACAGATTGCCGCCGGCGTTCACGTTGGTCAGCGCGACCGAACCGGTCGTCACCGCCGCCGCGGTCGGCGTGGTCTGCTGCGCCTGCTGCGCGGTCGACAGAGCCTGTTCGAGGAGGCTGGTCAAGCTGGTGAGGCCGTTATTGGCCGCGTTCAGCGTTTGCTGGGCCTGGCCGATCTGATCGAGCAGGGCGTTCAAGTCGTTGGCGCGGTTGGTCAGCGATTGCGAGGTGAAATAAGAGGTCGGATTGTCGAAGGCAGTATTGACCTTTTTGCCGGTCGACAGATGCTGCTGGGTGGTGGTCAGGTTGGCGGCGGTATTCTGCAGCGAAAGCAGGTTCTGCCGAATCCCCGCGCTCAAGGTGATATCAGATGACGACATGGTAGCGTACCCTTCTGGTTTACAGGCCGTACTGGCTTGCACTTGCAAGTACGTTCCGTACTGGCGAGTGCGTCTTCCGATCGACACGATCGGCTGCGGGCAGGATTGCTCAATCGACTTAAAGACGTGTAAAGCTGCTGAGTTCTCAGGGCCTTTGCACAAGCGGTGCCGACACGCGCGCCCGGCGGCGGCCGAGCCTTCGCCACGGCATTTCCATAAGTATTTCCATCTATTCGCTGGATTTCGCCAAATCGCTTAAGCGGCCGTTAACCATTCTTCTTTGTTATTGCTTAACCATGACTGGAAAGTCGCGCGGCACGACGCGGAACAAGTGTCTCTCAGCTTGCCGCGCGCGACCGTTCCGAGGCGCTGCCGCAACGGCGGTGCCCGACTGACTGAAGGGTTATGCGCCATGCCCGCTTTTGCCCGAATGAGAACCGCGCCGATCGTCGCCGAGCACCGCTCGCCGCGCGGCACGTCGCCGGCCAGTGCCGCCGCGCCCGGCGCCAGAGCCGATGCCGCGCAAGCGGGCTTCGCCGGTTCGAGCGCGGCGGCGGCCGCGGCGATCAATCTCGTCGTCGCCACGCCGTGTTTCGCCGGCCAGATTTCCGTCCTCTATGCGGCATCGCTGTTCAAGCTGCAAAAGCTTTTGCGCGCCTATGGCGATGTCAATCTCAAGTTGATCTTCAAGGACGGCGATGCGCTGATCACGCGCGCGCGGGCCAGCCTGATCGCCCAATTCCTCGACGACCCAGGCGCCACCCACCTGTTGTTCATCGACGCCGACATCGGTTTCGAGCCGGAGCAGGTTCTCCGCCTGCTGCAGTGCGGCGCCGAGATGTGCGCGGCGGTCTACCCGGTCAAGCGGATCGACTGGGACAGAGTCAAAAAGACTTTTGACGGCGCGCGGCCCAATCCCGCGGCGGCGTCCTTGCAATATGTATTTGAGGTTGAAGACCCCGCCGCGGTCATCAGCAATTCAGGCTTCATCAAGGTGCGCTATGCCGGCACCGGCTTCCTCATGATCCGCCGCCAGGCGTTGGAAAAAATGTGCGCACAATATCCGCTTTTGCAATACAAGCGCGATCACTCGCTCGATGCCGCGGTCGCGAGCGACAAGCGCTTCGCGTTGTTCGAATGCATGATCGCCGAGGACGGCACCTACTTGAGCGAGGATTTCGCGTTCTGCAAGCGCTGGACCGACATGGGCGGCGAGATCTGGGCCGACCTCGACAGCAGGCTCGGCCACGTCGGCCCGATGACGTTCAACGGCGATCTGTCGTCGCAGTTCGCTTAAGCGCTGATCAGGCCAGCATATCGAGAATGCTGCCGGCCGAGCCGCTGCTGGCGAGCAACAGCTCGGCGGTGCCCGCGGTCAACAGTGCCGAGGCGGAATTATTCGGGATGCCCGAGGCGGCAGTGCCCTTGGCCGCGCTGCCGGCCGTGGCGCTCGAGTTCGACGATGAACCCGACCCGCTCGCCCTGGTCGAGCTCGAGGTGGGGGCACTTGTGGCCGGAGGTGGCTTGATCGGCGCGAAAGTGCTGTTCGTGTTCCCGAAGCCAAGGGCCGCGGCGTAATCGCCGCCGACCGTGACGGTGTCGAATTTATTCAGGCTGCTGATCACCAGATCGCCGCGGCCGTTGAGCCAGGCGCGCACCCGCGCATTGCCCGACGCGCCGGAATTGATGGCGCCGATCAGATCGCCGACCGTGTCGGTGCCGGTCGCCTGATAGGTGGTGGTGAAAGTGCCGTCGCTGACGGTGAAATTGCCGCGCGTCAAAAACCCGAGACCGAGCAGGGACGTGCCGGACGTCAGCGGCACTTTGCCGGTGCCGGTCGCCGGCGCGGCGAAAGTGACGGCCGGGCTTGAAGCCGCGGACGCAGACGACGAAGCGGCCGCGGCGCTCGGCGTGCTCGACGTGCTGCTGGCCGAAGGATTGAGCGCGCTTTGCACCGCCTTCGTCAGCGCGGTGTTGACGCGGTCCAGCGCGGTCTGGTTGGCGATGCTTGCGAGCCCGGCGGACAGCGTCGTCGTGGCGCCGAACATCTGGTCAGTGACGGCGGAGCTGAGCTCCTGCGCCCGGGTGGTCTGCTGCGACCTGGCCCAGAAATTCTGATCCTGCTGCCAGAACGAGAGGCTGCCGACGCTGGTCATCGCGCTTGTCGCACCACACGAAAAATCCCGCCATTGATGACGCATCGCGGTTAATGCCAGGTATCCGCCCCGGCAAAATTCATCTTCGGTTAACCATCTTGGCCGACCCTGCCGGATCGATGCCGAGGTCCTGCCTGACATAAAGCCATGGCCAAGCCCGCCACCGCGCGCGCGGATGCGGCGCGCTGCATCCAGCAAGCGCTGACGCTGCACCAGGAGGGGCGCCTCATCGAGGCGGACGCGCTCTACGGCGCGGCGCTTGCCGCCGACCCGCAGCATGTCGACGCGCTGCATCTGCGCGGCGTGCTCCGCCACCAGCAAGGCCATCCGGCTGAGGCCCTGCGTCTGGTCGCCGCCGCGCTGAAAGCGCAGCCGCGCGCGCCGGACGTGCTGTCGAATTACGGCGTCATCCTCGACGCGCTCAAGCGCCATGAGGAGGCGCTGGAAAATTTCGACAAAGTGCTGGCGCTGCGCGCCGACGACGCCGTCACCCATTACAATCGCGGCAATGCCCTGAAAGGCCTGGGGCGCAACAGTGCCGCCTTGGCGAGCTACGATCGCGCGCTGGCGCTCAGGCCGGATCATGTCGATGCGCTGCACAATCGCGGCAATACGCTGACCGCGCTGCGGCGCCATCAGGACGCGCTGGCCGATTACGACAAGGTTTTAGCGCTGCGGCCCCGGCACCTCGCGGCGCTCAACCGGCGCGGCAATGCGCTTCTCGCGCTGGAGCGGCCCGATGAGGCATTGACGGCCTATGACGCGGCGCTGCGGATCGCGCCCGACAGTGCCGAGGCGCTGAACAACCGCAGCGTGGTGCTGGTCAAGCTCGAAAAATTCGACGAGGCCCTGCACAGCTGCAACCGCGCGCTCGCGATCAAATCCGACTATGCCGATGCCCACTATAATCGCGGCAATGCGTTGCGCGCGCTCGACCGGCGGCAGGAGGCTTGCGCGAGCTATGCGGCGGCGCTTGCGCTCGAGCCGCGCCGCGCCGATGCGCTCAATAATCTGGGGCTGACGCTGCTCGCGCTCGGCCAGTACGGCGAAGCGCTGGAAAAATTCGACGCCGCGCTCGCCGTCGATGCAAACGATATCGGCGCGCTGCACAACCGCGCCAACGCGCTCGCCGAGCTTGGCTCGTTCGAAGCCGCGCTCAAGCCGTGCGATGCGGTCTTGGCCAGCCATCCGGCGCATATCGAGGCGCTCAATACCCGCGGCGTGGTGCTGGCCAAACTGCGCCGCTTCGAGGAGGCGCTGGCAAGCTACGATGCGGCGCTGGCCGCGGCGCCGGATCGCGTCGACATCCGGATCAACCGCGGCACCACGCTTTTGGAGCTCGACCGCTTCGACGAGGCGCTGGCGAGTTTTGACGCTGCGCTCGCCGCCGATCCGACCAACCTCGCCGCCCTGATCAACCGCGGCAATGCCTGCGTCAAGGACAAGCGCTTCGCCGAAGCGCTTGGCAGCTATGACCGGGCGCTGGCGATCGATCCCAATCACGCGACGGCGATCACCGACCGCGGCGTGGCGCTGGCGGAATTGGACCGCTTCGACGAGGCGCTCGTCGCCCATGAACAAGCGCTGCGCATCGCGCCGAACGTCTTCGCCGCCCATGTCAATCGCGGCAATGCGCTGCTCAAGCTGGCGCGGATGGCCGAAGCGCTGGAATGCTACAACGCCGCCCTCAAGATCGAGCCGGAGAACGCCGAGGCCAATTTCAACGCCGCGGTCTCGAAGCTGACCATGGGCGACTTCCGCCAGGGGTGGAAGCAATACGAATACCGTTGGCAGAAAAAGCATTTCGTCGCGCAAAAGCCGAACTACCCGCAGCCGCTGTGGCGCGGCGAGACGGATATTTCCGGGCGTACCATCTTTCTGATCGCCGAACAGGGTTTGGGCGACACGCTCAATTTCGTCCGCTACGCGCCGCTGGTTGCCGCCCGCGGCGCCCGCGTGATCCTCGGCGTGCAGCATCCGCTCAAATCGATCGCGCCGACGGTTCCCGGCGTCGCGCAGGTGTTCAGCGACGGCGAGACGCTGCCCGACTTCGATTGCTACTGCCCGCTGCTCAGCCTGCCGATGGCGTTCAATACCGAGCTCGACACCATCCCGGTCAACATTCCCTACATCCGGCCCTACGAAGAGCGGCTCGCCAAATGGCGCGGCCGCTTGCCGGACAATGGCCGGCTGCGTATCGGCATTTGTTGGGCCGGCAGCACCATGCATCTGAACGACCGCAATCGCTCGATGCCGCTCGAACGCTTTGCCGCGCTGCTGTCCGTGCCGGGCCTCGACTACATCAGCGTGCAGAAAGAAGTCGGCGACGCGCAGGCGGCGATGTTGCGCGAGCACGGCGTCGTCGCGCTCGGCGGGGAATTCAAGGATTTTGCCGACACCGCCGCTGTCGTGGCGATGCTTGACCTGCTGATCACCGTCGATACGTCGGTGGCGCATCTGGCCGGCGCCATGGGCAAGCCGGTGGCGATGCTGGTGCCGTTCTGCCCGGATTTCCGCTGGCTGCTCGATCGCACCGACAGCCCATGGTATCCGTCGATGCGGTTATTTCGGCAGCCCGTCACCGGCGATTGGACCACACCGATCGAGAAGCTGCGCCAGGAGCTGTCGGACGTCGCCCGCCGCCCGGTCGGGCCGCGCGGTTAAAGTTTCTTGCTGACCGCGAGCGGCTGGCCGTATTTGGCACCCGGCGTCGTCGTCCGGCCCGACGCGCCATAGACTTGCGGCGCGTTTTTGCGCGCCAAGTCCCCCGATAGCCGGCGCATGATGCCTTCGGACACCGCGTGCGTCGTCGCCAGCACGATCAGATTCTTTTGCAGCGCGGCGCGGAACGCATCCTGCACCCGGTGCAACGCCGCGCAGCGCGCCGGCACCGCCTGCAGCAGGAATTTCGCGTTCGCCTTCAACCGTTCGCCCGCCGTGTAGATCTGGTGCGCCAGCTCCGACTTGGTTTGGCCAAGGCCCACGGCGACCGACACCTTGCCGGCATGAACCAGCGCGGTTTCCTCTTCCATCAGGCCGGAGAGTTTTTCGATCAGCGCGCTGAGATCGTCGATCGCTCTCTCCGCTTCGGCCGTCGTCGTGATCGGGCTCATGACGCGCTCACGCCTTGCAGCTTGAGCAATTCGTCGTAGACGTGCTTGGCGATGCCGATGCCGCCTGACTTGGCGTACAGCTGGGCATATTGATTGGTCAGGAACGAGCGCCACACTTTCTGCGCGCCGCTGCCGCCGAACGGGCCTTCGCCGTCGACCTTGGTGTTCATGTGCTCGAACATGGCGCTGAGGAACATGGACTCGAATTCGCCGGACGCGGTCTTGGCCTTGCCCTTGATCTTGAGCATGGCCTCGACTTGCGCGCTTTGCGCGTTGCCGAGCGAGGACAGTGAAGCGCCGAGCTCTGCCGCGCCGCTCATCACATCACCTCGATGTCGGCCTGGATGGCGCCGGCGGCCTTGATCGCCTGCAGGATCGTGATGAGGTCGCGCGGCCCGATGCCGAGCGCATTGAGCCCGTCGACGATCTGTTGCAGCGACACGCCTTCCCTGACCAGAGCGAGTTGCTTGCCTTCCTCCTGCACGCCGACATGGGTCCGCGGCACCGTGACGGTGCGGCCGCGCGAGAACGGCGCCGGCTGGCTGACCTGCGGCGTTTCCGAGACGGTGACGGTGAGGTGGCCTTGCGCCACCGCCACCGTGGACACGCGCACGTCGCGGCCGATGACGATGACGCCGGAGCGCTCGTCGATGACGATCTTGGCCGCCTCGTCCGGCTCGACCTGCAATTGCTCGATCTCGGTCAGCATGGCGACGACGTTCTGCGGAAATTTCTTCGGCAGCGTCAGCTGCACGGTCGAAGGATCGAGCGGTTCGGCGACCGGCGCGCCGATATAGTCGTTGACCGCAATCGCGATGCGCTTGGCCGTGGTGAAGTCGGCGTTGCGCAGCGACAGCCGCAACTGGCCGAGCGACGCGAGCGAGAAATCGATCTCGCGCTCGATGATGGCGCCGTTCGGCAGCCGGCCGACGGTCGGCACGCCGCGGGTGATCTTGGCGGCCTGGCCCTCGGCCTCGAAGCCGCCGATGGCGAGCGAACCTTGCGCCACGGCATAGACATTGCCGTCGGCGCCGAGCAGGGGAGTGACCAGCAGCGTGCCGCCCTGCAGGCTCTTGGCATCGCCCAGGGCGGAGGCGGTGACGTCGATGCGGGTGCCCTGGGTGGCGAAAGGCGGCAGGTTGGCGGTGACCATCACCGCGGCGACGTTGCCGGTGCGGATCTGCTGGCCGCGGATGTTGACGCCGAGGCGTTCCAACATGGCCTGCAGGGATTGCTTGGTGAATGGCGTATTGTTCAGCGTGTCGCCGGTGCCGTTGAGCCCGACGACGAGGCCGTAGCCCAGCAACTGGTTCTGCCGCACCCCCTCGATACTGGCGAGGTCCTTGATGCGCGACATCGCCGCTGCCGTCGAAACGGCGCAGCCGAGGACAGCCAACGCGGCGAGCGTGGCTTTGAGCGTCCTAGTCATCTCCTGCTCCCCAAGAGGTCGGACGCCGACAGCGATGCCAATTGCGTGCCACGCGGAGCGTCGGGATAAGCGGTTGAAATGAAATGATTTTTTATTCGAGGGGCGAGCCTGCGGAGGCGGCGCGGCGAGCAGCCCTTGCCGGCTTCGGCAAGTTTTGCCGCCCTTTTACCGGCCATTAACCATAAGGGCACACCTTCTTATCATGCGCGTCTATGGACCCAACGGCACCGCCGCCGCGACCGCACCCCCCGTGGCGCGGCGCGCTGCGAGCGGCAGCTTCGCCTTGTCCGAATCGGAGCCGACGCCAGCGCAAAGCGCCGCCGTGGCGTTGCGGACGCTGGGCGGCATCGACGCGCTCATCGCGTTGCAGGGTATAGAGGAGCCGGCGGAGCGGCGCCGCCGCGCGGTCAAGCATGGCCGCCGCGCGCTCGATGCCCTCGACGAGCTCAAGCTCGGGCTGTTGGCCGGGACGGTCGAGCAGGGCACGCTGCTGCGGCTGAAATCCCTGGCCGCCGATTTCAAGGACGGCTCCGGCGACGAAAAGCTCGATTCCGTGCTGGCCGAAATCGACCTGCGGGTCGCGGTCGAGCTTGCCAAAGCCGGCATGAGCTGATTGTAAAATATTGAATTCATTGGATAAATAGGAATAGGGCAGGGCGATGTGCCGCCCGCCGGGCGCCGCCATACAGCGCCACCCCGGGTTCTCATCATCATTATTGTCTCTGTCACCGACCATCGATATATAGGCCAGCCTCGCGGGGAGGACCTCGCACCAGTCGCGTGTGCGGAGTGGGATATGCAGTTGGTCAAAAGCAAAAACGGCAAAGCCGACGACAAGAACGGCAGGAACGGTAAGAGCGTGCTGCCGATGGAGCGGCTGTACCGGCCCACCGACAAAGAGCCTTTCATGAACGAGCGCCAGCGGGAGTATTTCCGCCTGAAGCTGCTCGACTGGCGCGACGACATCCTCAAGGAAGCCAAGGAGACGCTGCAGCATCTCCAGGACGAGAGCCAGAATCATCCCGACCTCGCCGACCGCGCCTCCTCGGAGACCGACCGGGCCATCGAGCTGCGTGCCCGCGACCGGCAGCGCAAGCTGATCGCCAAGATCGACGCGGCGCTGGCGCGCATCGAGGACGGCACCTACGGCTATTGCGAGGAGACCGGCGAGCCGATCTCGATCAAACGGCTCGAGGCGCGGCCGATCGCGACGCTGTCGATCGAGGCGCAGGAGCGCCACGAGCGCCGCGAGCGGGTCTATCGCGACGACTAGGCGGCCGTAGGCCCCTTAATCCTTTGTTCACCATGTTTGCTTACCGGTCGTTAACCACCGACCGGCGGGTGAAGCGTGCAGCCAAACCGCATGGTGCGCCGCGCATTGCGCGCGCACGAGCACGGCGAGTTCGACAAGGCGGAGCGGCTCTACGCCGCCGTGCTGCAGACCCAACCCGATCATTTCGATGCGCTGCACGGCCTCGGCCGCATCAATTACCGGCGCGGTCGCTTGGACGCGGCGCTGGCGCTGATCCAGGCGGCATTGCAGGCCGACCTCGACCGCGCCGACGGCTTTTCGAGCCTCGGCCTCGTCTTTCACGCGCTCAAGCAATTCGAGCGCGCGCTCACGAGCTATGACGAAGGCCTGCGCATCGCGCCGGACGACATCGAGCTGCTCAACCGCCGCGGCGTGGCGTTGCTCGAGCTTGGCCGTCCGGCCGAGGCGCTGCAAGATTTCGAACGCGTGCTCGCCGCCGCTGCCGATCATCTCGAGGCTCTGGGCAACCGCGGCAATGCGCTGATCAAGCTCAATCGTCCCGCCGAAGCGCTGTTAAGCTACGACCGGGCGCTGACCATCTCACCCGACAACGCGCAACTCCTCACCAACCGCGCCGCGGCGTTGCGCCGGCTCGACCGGCCGCACGAGGCGGTGATGAGCGCGCGCCGGGCGCTCGTCAGCCAGCCGGATTTTGCGCAGGCAAAATTCGTCGAGGGTGTCGCCAGATTGACGCTGGGCGATTTTTCCGGCTGGCGCGGTTACGAAGCGCGCTGGGGCGTCGGCTTCCTGGCGTCGCACCGGCGCAGTTTTGCCGCGCCGCTTTGGCTCGGCGAATCGTCGCTCGACGGCAAGACCATTTTACTGCATGCCGAGCAGGGCTTTGGCGACACGTTGCAATTCGTGCGCTACGCGCCGCGCCTCGCCGGCCGCGGCGCTCATGTCATTCTCGAGGTCCAGCCCGAGCTGGCCCGGCTGCTGTCGCCGCTGCCAGGCGTCACCACAGTGATCGCCCGCGGAAAGCCGTTGCCGCCTTTCGATTTTCATTGTCCGTTGCTGAGCCTGCCGCTGGCTTTTGCCACGGAGCTGGCAACGATCCCGGCGGCGATCCCCTATATCGCGGCGGCGGAGCAGGACATTGCGCTGTGGCGCGAGCGCCTGCCGCGCCGCCGCCCGCTCATCGGCCTGGTGTGGTCCGGCGAGCGCTCCCACGACAACGACCGCAATCGTTCGCTGCGCCTTGAGACGCTGCTGCCGTTGCTGAAAACGCAAGCCACCTTCGTCAGCCTGCAGCACGAAGTGCGTGACGAGGATGCTGCGCTTCTGCAGCAACAATCGGCCATCGTTCACGTCGGCAATCGGTTTTCCGATTTCGCCGATACCGCCGCCGTCATCTCGCTGCTGGACGCCGTCATTGCGGCGGACACCGCGGTCGCGCATCTCGCCGGCGCCATGGGCAAGCCGCTTTTGCTGTTGCTGCCGTTCGGCGCCGATTTTCGCTGGCTGCGCGAACGCGACGACAGCCCGTGGTATCCGACTGCGCGGCTGTTTCGCCAGCCGGCCTTCGGCGACTGGACAAGCGTGGTCGAGGCGGTACGCTCGCAGATCATGCAGTTCACATCGTCATACTCGGGCTTGACCCGCGTATCCATGCCGAGACGCAACACGGCGTAACCGCGCCGCCTTTTCTCAACGCCAAACCTCTGCATGGATTGCCGGGTCAAGCCCGGCAATGACGGTAAAAAAACTCGCGGCCTCCGGCGGGGAGCTGCCGGAGGCCGCGCCGTATCGCGGCTGTGGTCGCGCTAGCTCGACCTAGGCCGCGGGGAGCTCAGGGATCGGGGATCAGGGATCAGAAATCAGGTATCAAGCATCAGCACAGTCTTTCCTGATACCTGATTTCTGATCCCTGATCCCTGATCCCCCGATCACCGTCAGAACGGCAAGATCACGTCCATCACCTGCTGTCCGTATGGCGGTTGCTGGAAGTCGGTGATCTGGCCGCGGCCGCCATAGGCGATGCGCGCTTCGGCGATCTTCGGCAGATCGATGGTGTTGTCGCTGTCGATGTCTTCGGGGCGCACCACGCCGGCGACGATGAGCTCGCGGATTTCGAAGTTCACCCTGATCTCCTGCTTGCCCTCGATCACCAAATTGCCGTTCGGCAGCATCTGCGTCACCACCGCGGCCATATTGGTCAGCAACGATTCCTGCCGGTTGACCGTGCCCTTGCCGTCGGTCGAGGACTGGCCGTTGGTGGTCAACAGCGCGCCCGGCAGCACCGCCTTGGCCGGATTGGTGATGGTGTTGGCGCCGATGAAATTGGTGATCGCGGAATCTTCCGTGGTGCTGCGGCTGCGCTGGGTTTCATTCTCGAATTGCGCGGTGTCGTTGATGTGGACCTTGACGGTCAAAATGTCGCCGACCTGGTGGGCGCGCTGGTCCTTGAAGAAGGCGCGCGATCCGTTGCGCCACAGCGAGTTCGGATTGTAGGTCGCCGGCTGCGGCGTCGGCATCGGCATCTGCACCGGCTTGTAGCCGGGCTTGGTCGTCGGATTGTCGAGCGCCGACAGCGGCGGCTGCTCGCCGATCGCCTTGATGCGGTCGATCGACGAGCAGCCGACGCTGATCACGGCCACGGTCGACAGCAACGCACAACGCAGCAGCACAACGCGTTTCGACATCGGACTACCTTTCACTCAAGTCCCACTCACTCGGACGCATTCGGCTTCGGCGCATTGTCGACGACGCGCGTGATCACGGCGCTGACGGTGACGCGGCCCGGCGCGGAAATCACGCCCTGCACGATGCGCTTGGACTCGAGGTTGAGCACGCCGATCGTGCTGCCGAGCGCGCCCGATTCCTGGGCCTGGCCGCGCAAGGTCAGCGTCAGCCCGGGCGCCTGATAGACGATGGTCACCATGTCGTTGCGCGCCACGATCTCGGGCTTCATCAGGTCGGCGGTGCGCAGCGGCTGATCCGGGCGCAGCTGATGCCGCGCCGCAAGCCCGACGACGGCGCTCATGTCGGTGATGACGCCGCCGTCGGTCTTCGGCCGGCGCACGATGGCGAGGTCGGCTTCTTGGAGCACTTCGCCGTGCTCCACCGGATGCTGGACCGTCACGGCGGGGACCGTCTCCATGGCGGTGCCGGTGTAGCGCACCGGCTGCCGGTGCAGCGTCGCGCTCGACGGCAGATCGAACGTGACGTCGAAACGCGTTGTGCGCGGGTCATAGGTCAGCCCCAGCACCTGCAACTCGCCGGTCGCGTCCGGCTCGACTTGCAGGGCCCGGACGTCGCGGTCGAAATAGACGGTGACGTTGCGCGCTTCGCCCAGGCCGAAATGGCCGGACAGCGCCTGGGCGACGCGGGCCGAAATGTCCGGCGCCGCGATGGTGCGGCTGGCGCGGGTGACGATGACTTCGCTGAGCCCGCGGGTATCGATGTCGATGAGCTGGTGCGGACGGATCGCCTCGACGATGCGGTCGGTCGCCACCGCGCCGCGGGTGCCGAGATCCGGCGAGCGGAAGATCGGTACCTCGGCCACGGCGCCGGCATTGTCGATCAGATCGCCGATGCGCACCACGTCGCCGGCGACGGTGACGCTCGAGCGCAGCGCCGGCTTTGCGCTCTGCGCCACGGCCGGATCGGCGAGCGGCGTCAGCGCGAAGACCAAGCCGAGAGCGAGGATGCCGGCGCGGATCATGGCGAGAACCCTTCTTAGCGCATCAGTTGCGCGGTCGACTGCAACATCTGGTCCGCCGCGGTGATGACCTTGGAATTCATCTCGTAGGCGCGCTGCGCGGCGATCAGGTTGGAGATTTCGGAGACCGCCTCGACGTTGGATTGCTCGAGGCTGCCTTGCAAAATCGTGCCGGCGCCTTCGGTCGCCGGCAGGCCGTCCTGCGGCGTGCCGGAGGCGGGCGTCGCGGTGTACATATTGTCGCCGTTGGCTTGGAGGCCGGCATTGTTGGTGAATCGCGTCAGGGTGAATTGGCCGAGCACCGTCGAGGTCGAGCTGCCGGGCAGCGTCACCGAGACCTGGCCCTGGTTGTTGATGGTCAGCCCGCTGGCGTTCTGCGGGATGGTGATGCCGGGCTGCACCACATAGCCCTCGGCCTGCACGACGCGGCCTTGCGCATCCATCTTGAACGAGCCGTCGCGGGTATAGCTGAAGGTGCCGTCGGGCATCAGGACCTTGAAGAAGCCGTCGCCCTGGATCGCCACGTCGAGCGTATTGCCGGTTTGCGTCAGCGTGCCTTGGGTCATCAGCCGCGGCGTGCCGACGGTTTTGACGCCGGAGCCAAGCTCGATGCCGACCGGCAGGATGTTGCCCTGGTCGGACGCCTGGGCGCCGATGCGCTGCACGTGCTCGTAGATCAGATCCTGAAACTCGGCGCGCTGGCTCTTGTAGCCCGTGGTGCTCATGTTGGCGATGTTGCCGGCGATGACCTGGACTTTGAGGTCCATGGCCGCCATTCCGGTCGCTGCGGTATCAAGGGCACGCATGGTACGTTCTCCTCAAAGCCCCCTGCCTGACCCTCCCCCGCTTGCGGGGGAGGGAAGGGTGGGGGTTATGTTGGCAGCTGCGACAGCTGTTGCAGCGCGTTGCGGCGCTGGTCGCCCTGCTGCTGCAGGATGGCGGCGATGTCGCTGTAGCTGCGGGTGATCTGGATCATGCGCGCCATCTCGGCGACGGCATTGACGTTGGATTTCTCGACCGCGCCCTGGATGACGCGGGTGCCGGTCGGCGGCGGACCGGCAGTGACGCCGTTCGGCGCCATGAAGGTGGAGCTGGAATCCTTCTGCAGGCGTTGTGGCTGATCGAAGCCGACGATCTGCAGCTTGCCGCGTTGCGAGTCGGCGGTGCTCGCGCCCTCGCGCACGGTGATGATGCCGTTCGGGCTGATGCTGACGTCGTGGTCGGTGGGCTGGAAGGTGATCGGGCCGCCGTCGCCGAGCACCTGATAACCCTCGCTGGTGACGAGCTGGCCGGTGGCGTTGGTGGAGAGCGCGCCGTTTCGGGTATAGCGCTGGCCGCGCGGCGTCTGCACCACCAGATAGCCCTTGCCGTCGAGCGCGACGTTGAGCGGATTGCCGGTGTGCTCGACGGCACCGGGACTGAAATCGATCCAGGTGGCGCGGTCCTGCACGAAGCTCAAGCGCTTATCGCTGCCGGGAAACTGCTGGTCGGCGGCGTGCGGCATCAAAAATTCGCTGAACGCCGCCTTGTCGGCCTTGAAGCCGGTGGTGTCGATATTGGCGATGTTGTTGGCGACGATGTCGAGCTCGTGACTGAGCGCCATCTGCCGCGACAGGCCGACGAGAAGGGCATTCTCCATCGGTACTCTCCCCTTTGGAGCGAGGACGATGCCGTCTTAAGGGCATCCTCATCGCGCGCGCCGCCCGCTCTCCCAAGCAGCGGCAAGCGGTGAAAGTGCAGAAGCCGTGCCAACGATGAAAATCCATGATTATCAGTGGCTTAACGCTGATCCGGGATGCGCGGGAGCGGGCAGAAAGCGCCGTCACGGGGCCACAACCCGGCAAATAATTCCTGCCTCGAGCCCCGCGGCAAGTATCCATTAACCATTCCTGCCTAGCGTGACTTGCGACAGCGCCGCATCCGTTGGCGCAGACTAGCGCCCGCGGTTTTTGTCCAAGCGTTTTGTCCTGCCGACTGCGTGCGCCCTCACGCAAGCTGGAGCGGTGATGGCAACGAAGAACGAAACGCCGGCCGAAGCCGACAAGGAAGAGCCCGAAGGCGCCGACGGCAAAGACGCTGCGCCGAAGCGACGCTTCTCGCTCAAGCTCATGATCATGGTGGCCGGCGGTGTCGTCGGTCTCGCCGCGATTGGCGGCGGCGGCTATTTCTTCTTCGGCCACCACGGCAATACCGCGGCGGCCGCCACCACGGTCAAGCCGCCGATCTTCGTCGACATGCCCGACGTGCTGGTGAACCTGTCGTCGAGCGGCGGCGATCGCACCCAGTATCTCAAGGTGAAGATCGCGCTGGAACTGCCCGACGAGGCGGTCTCGGCGCAAATCCAGCCGATCATGCCGCGGCTTCTCGACACGTTCCAAACCTACTTGCGCGAATTGCGCGCGACCGATCTCGACGGCTCCGCCGGCCTCTACCGGCTCAAGGAGGAGCTGACCCGGCGCGTCAATGCCTCGATCGCGCCGAACCGGATCAACGCCGTGCTGTTCAAGGAAATCGTGGTGCAGTGAGGAACGTCATCCTCACGCGCAGACAGTGAAGCCATGGCAGCGAAGGACCAGATCGACCAGGACGCCCTTGCCGCCGAGTGGGGGGTAGCGCTCGAAGCCGAGCAACAGGCGGCGGGAAGCGCGCCCGCGGCCGAGGTGGCGCCTGAGGGCGACGCCGAGGCCATGGCGGCGCATTGGGCCACCATGGTCGACGACGGCCAGTTCATCCAGGCCGCCAAAGGCGGCGCCGAACGTATTCTCACCCAAGAAGAAATCGACTCGCTGCTCGGCTTCAGCCTGGCCGACGTCAATCTCAACGACAATTCCGGCATCCGCGCCATCATCGACTCGGCGATGGTCTCCTACGAGCGCCTGCCGATGCTGGAAATCGTCTTCGACCGGCTGGTCCGGCTGATGACGACGAGCCTGCGCAATTTCACCTCCGACAACGTCGAAGTCTCGCTCGACCGCATCACCTCGGTGCGGTTCGGCGATTACCTCAACTCCATCCCGCTGCCCGCCATCCTCGGCGTGTTTAAGGCCGAGGAGTGGGACAATTCAGGCCTGCTCACGGTCAACTCGAACCTGATCTATTCGATCATCGACGTGCTCTTGGGCGGCCGCCGCGGCCAGACCGCGATCCGCATCGAGGGCCGGCCCTACACCACGATCGAGACCAACCTGATCAAGCGCATGATCGAGGTGGTGCTGGCCGACGCGGAGCTGGCGTTCCGGCCGCT